>OKVW01000415.1_pt1 | contig 25745 bp, 19 predicted proteins | sample 1606991 | NCBI WGS metagenome assembly OKVW01 (sample SAMN03281021, study PRJEB24777) | human gut metagenome | isolation source: fecal sample PR177 from 1 month old male Malay infant, vaginal delivered... | reverse complement strand
TCTATACAGTTAGACATAGCCAGATTTAAATTCCAGGCTATTTTTCTTATATAAATGTTGCATTTCATGTTGCATACCCCCGAAAAAAATCCAACACGCTCTGTAATTTCCCAACCCTACAAGTAAAACAAAAACACCGCCAACCCCTCCAACTACAAGGAATCAACGGTATTCTCACATTTTCCATATCCTGCGGATAACAGGACTTGAACCTGCACGGTCTCCCACCAGAACCTAAATCTGGCGCGTCTGCCAATTCCGCCATATCCGCATATTATTAAGAATATATCGCTTAAGAATATATTACTTAACAACCTTTGGTATTATAACCTGATCTGACAGGATTCGTCAAGATATTTTTTTATAATATCTGAATAATTTTAAATACTCATTGACACTCCCAAATTCATATGGTATATATACAATAGAACAAACAGATGCCATCCTTCCAAAGAGGCATGGTCTGTGAAAGGAAATCATTATGATTATGATCAGTAATAAAATCGTAAAGTTAGTCGAGAAGCTTAACTCTGTACAACTGGAAATGAAAACGGTGAAGCATTGTGCAGAGGTTAATCAGAGGGTTTAAACCCGGATCTTCATCGGTGGATAAAGTTTTGCAAGGCGTAGTTTTTGGCTATGCTTGGTTTGCGTACTTATTTGCCGGCAGAAGAGAGAAATGATAGATTTGGCCAGGGACATTTTGCTTTGTCCCTGGCCTTTTGTTTTGCAGAAAAATAGTTTGTTGACAAAACAGAGGGTTCGTACCTTACAGGTGCAGTCTCTCTGTTTTTTTGTATTTTTAATTAGAAAAGAGCACAAGGGTAAATGGTGGCTTTGGTGCGGAAATCAAGTTTTTTGTATTTATTAATTAGAAAAGAGGAAATGATATGAGTTTATTAGACGTTACAGAATTAACACACAGTTTTGCAGAAAAAGCACTGTACCAGAATGCGGAGTTTCATTTATTTAAAGGGGAACACATTGGAGTTGTGGGACAGAATGGGGCTGGAAAAAGTACCCTGATTCGAATTTTACTGGGAGAGATTGTGCCTGACCAGGGAGAAGTAAAGTGGCAGTCTGGGATTCAGATTGGACACCTAGACCAGTATGCGGTGATCAGGCAGGATATGACCATAGTGGAATATCTGCAGACGGCGTTTGCAGAGCTCTATGCCATGGAAGAAAAAATGGAGAAGCTGTATCAGGAAGGGGCAGAAGAGGATAAGGAAGAGCTGCTGATCCGGGCAGGAAGGTATCAGGAGCAGTTGGTTACAGCAGAGTTTTATGAAATTGGAAGTAAGATTGGCAAAGTGGCTACGGGACTTGGACTGGATGCCATCGGACTGGATCAGCAGCTGGAAAAGCTGAGCGGGGGACAGCGGGCAAAGGTAATTCTGGCAAAATTATTGTTAGCTAAGCCGGAGGTTTTGCTTTTGGATGAGCCGACTAACTTTTTGGATAAAGAGCATGTAGATTGGCTGTCTGAGTATTTGTGCAGTTTTGAGGGGGCTTATGTGGTGGTATCTCATGATTTTGAATTTTTGGAGAAAGTCACTACAGGAATTTTGGATATTGAGTTTGGGACGGTTCGTAAATACAATGGAAGCTACCTGAAGTTCCTGGATCAGAAGGTACATCTCAGAGAGGATTATATCCGTCAGTATCATGCACAGCAGCGGAAAATTGAAAAGACGGAAGCGTATATCCGAAAAAATAAGGCCGGAGTAAATGCAAAAATGGCAAGGGGAAGGCAGAAACAACTGGACCGTCTGGAGCGTATTGCACCCCCAAGCTTTACTACCAAGCCTGTGATACAGTTTCAGGAGACGGAAATATCTCCTGGCAAGGCGCTTACGGTTTCCAATCTGGAAATTGGGTATTATTATCCGCTGTTGTCTAAAATCAGTTTTGTTGTCAACGGTGGACAGAAGCTTGTGATTACCGGATTTAACGGAATCGGCAAATCCACGCTGTTAAAGACATTGATTGGAAAAATACCTAAATTAGCAGGCGGTTTCCGGTTTTTAGACCAGGTAAAGATTGGATATTATGAACAGGATCTGCGGTGGGAAGACCCAAACAGAACCCCGCTTCAGATTATTTCGGATTGGTATCCAGCCATGAAAAATAAAGAAGTGCGTAAGGCACTGGCACGGTGTGGCGTAAAAGAAGAACACGTGCTTAGAGGGATAGAATCTTTAAGCGGCGGTGAGCAGTCTAAAGTAAAGCTTTGCAGACTTCTCCTATCACCATGTAATTTCCTGATTATGGACGAACCTACCAACCATCTGGATCAGGATGCCAAAGATGCGCTGAAAGACGCCCTGGTGAAATTTGAAGGAAGTGTCATCCTGGTATCCCATGAGGAAAAATTTTACAGGGGCTGGACGGATAAAATACTGGATATTGAAAAAGAGATTTTGTGAAAAAGGATGTCCCAATTACAGGTAAGTATGTTATAATTAGTAGGCATATGGCAGATAAAAATCGGATATTTTAAGGAGAAGCATATATGGTGAAGTGGGATTCTGAACGTATTATAGATAATATGGATGCATTTGTCTATGCGGTACGTTGTGATACACATCAGTTTTTATATACGAATAGAGTGTTGAGGGAGAAATTTCCGGATTTAGAAAAGGACATTACCTGCCATAAACTGTTTTTTGGAAGTGAAGAGGTCTGTAATGACTGTCCTGTGAGGGAAAATGGACATGGAAAAAAGAATCTGCGATCTGTTATGTGGATGGATAGCCTGGGTCAATGGCTGCAGTTAGATTACATGGAATATGAAGATGAGGAACTGGGGAGGTGCATCGTCTGCACCGGCGTTGACATTACCAGTGTAAAAGAATCTATCCGCATGACAAGGACTGTTTTGGATGGGATTCATGCAGCTGCTTATGCGGTAGGAATGGAAGATTTCAGGATCAGTTTTATTAATCAGGAGCTGCGCAACATGCTGCCGGATATTCAGGAAAACGATCTTTGTTATCAGGCACTTTGGAATAATCAGAAGCCCTGCAGCCATTGCCCCATACCGCATCTGAATGAGAAACATCCCAGCCGTAACCTCGAGATTTATAATGAAAAACTGAATAAATATCTGAGCATTGACAGTGTCCGGGTTATCGGATCGGATGCAAAGCCGGTGGCTGTGTTTACGGGATATGATATTTCCAAACGTATTGTGTATGAAAATCAGCTGAAAGATACCGTGTTTAAGGATATGCAGCTTGGGATTAAAAACAGGGCAGCTTTTATGGAAGATTTGTCTGTCCTGTTTCAAAATGGAAATAATGGCTGTGTATGCATTTTGAATATGAAGAATTTTAATAATTATAACCTTGTTTTTGGAAGGCAGCAGGGCGACGAATTGCTGAAAATGCTTGTGAAGAGATGCACAGAGATCTTTCCGGAGGATCGTGTATACCGTGTAGGGGGTGCTAAATTTGCATTTCTGGCATCCTGTGAGGAACAGTGCGGCCTGATCCGGGATAAAATTGTTGGGGAAGTTCATAATGAAGCCCATAAAACAGGGGAGAATTTCCGACTGTTCATAGATGTGGTTTTAATTGATTTTCCACAATACGCCCTGAATCCTGAAATGGTGATACACAATGCGGAATACATGCTGTCAAAGGCAAAGAAAACCGAGTCCAGTGAAGTGCTGTATTTCAGGAAATCGGAACAAATACAGATGGAGAGAAAAAATCAGATAGCAGGTATTATACGTGAAAAGGCAGCAGAACAATCTTTTGAAGTTTATTACCAGCCTGTCTATGAAATAGAATCCGGGAGATTTAACAAGTGTGAAGCGCTGCTGCGGGTAGAGGATGAAAAATTAGGGTGGATTTCACCCACAGAATTTATCCCCATTGCAGAACAGAGTGGATTGATTAATCAGCTGGGGGTTCTGGTATTGGAAAAAGCCTGCAGGATGATTGCCAAAAGAGCAAAAGCAGGACTGCCGCCCATCCAGATCAATGTGAATGTGTCTACGGTACAATTTTCTAAGAGCACCTTTTATGAAGACGTGATACATGTAATTCAAAAGTATGATATAGATCCGGCACTGATTCAGCTGGAAGTTACCGAGAGCATAATTATTCATTCTTTTGAGTATATCATAAATATTATGAGGAGGTTAATCGAGTTTGGAGTATCGTTTGCCATTGATGATTTTGGAACGGGGTATTCCAGCCTGAGCTATATCGGAACCCTTCCCGTAGAAAGTATTAAATTAGACAAAAGCTTTGTGGATAAGATAGCAGAATCAGAAGTTTACCTTCTGATTGTAAAAAATGTAATTGAAATAGCAAAGGGACTGCAGTTTCAAATTGTGGCTGAGGGAGTGGAAAGCAGGAATCAATATGAAATATTGAAGCGCCTGGACTGTGATTATATTCAGGGCTATTATTTTTCCACTCCTCTGCCGCCTGAAGAATTTGAACAGTTTCTAGAGAGGGAAACGGTTCTTGTGTAAATTCGTGAAATATCACGTAAAAAGAACTTTTTAATACAAGGTCATTACTATTTTAGAAGATCCTTATATTCCGGATGTTTGGAAAACCAGCGCTGGGCATAGGAGCAGGTGAGCACCGCTTTTTTCTTTTCACAGCGGAGATGTTCTGCAAGAGCCAGCATAAGCTGGCCGGCAATGCCCTGGCCCTGAAGGGATTCATCCACGAAGGTATGGTTTACTTCAACGGTATTATCGTCTATATCAGGAAAAGTAACTTCAGCCAGCATCTTCTGACTGGTGGCATTGTGTAAGGAAATTTGATTTTTCTGAAACGTAAAGTTCATGATAATTACACTCCTTTCCAGATCATGCTGTATCATTCATTATGCAATATAGTACTTGCAGAAAGTATGATAAAACACGCTCTTGAGATCAATGTTTGTAAATCAAAGGTATCAATATTATGTACAGAAGTTTAGCATAGAATACATGGAATAGCAACAAGGTGGAGATAGAAATGTTAAAAAAGAAAGCGATTATTTTTTGGGGAATAATGATTTTGTTATTTCAGTTCCCGGTTACGGTTTATGCCTCCCAGAATGTGGACAGGGGAGTGGATTATATCAAAGGACGTCCACTCACAGAAGACGAAATCCAGGCGCAAAGGGAGATGGAGCCTGAATTAAAGGAATTGACGCCCTACAATATACCGGAGAGCGAGAGTGGCGGGGCGCCCAGAGCAAGGATGGCGCTTCCGGCTGCTTACGATTCCAGAAATAGCGGATATATCACATCGGTAAAGGATCAGAATCCCTGGGGAGCCTGCTGGGCGTTTGCATTCCAGGGAACGCTGGAAGCTTCCTTAATAAAAGATGGATGGAGTGCCGGTCTGGATTTGTCTGAACAGCACCTGGGTTACTTTACATATTATCGGACAGCTGATTCCTTTGGGAATACGGCGGGCGATCAGGTACAGATTTACCTCAGACAGAATGTGGACAAGGGGTATCTGGATTTTGGCGGGAATGCCCAGTGGGCTGTGATGGCTATGAGCAGCTGGACAGGAGCGGCAGATGAATCGGTATCGGCTTATCCAAGAAATACGGCATCCATCCGCCCCTTAAATAGTGCCATCGCCTATCAGGATAAAGTACATCTGCAAAATGCCAGATGGATTGGAACGAGGGATCGCACAACTCTGAAGCAATGGATTTTGAATTATGGGGCGTCTTATATTTCACTGGTATACGAGTCACCATATTTTAACCGCAATACCGCTGCCTATAATTATCAGGGATACGGGAACATGAATCACGCCGTTACTCTGGTAGGCTGGAATGATACCTACAGCAGGGATAATTTCCCTGATGGATGTAAGCCGAACAATAACGGAGCCTGGCTGGCAAAAAACAGTTACGGCAGTGCCTGGGGAGATCAGGGATACTTCTGGATCTCTTATGAAGACAATTATTTGAATCGAAGCGACTCATACGCATTTGTAATGGAAGGGGAAGCGGCGGATAACTACGATCATATCTACCAGTATGACGGTACCATTTACGATGGCTATGTAAGAATACAGAATGGATACAGCGCCGGCAACATCTATCAGACGGCTTCTGCCAATGGGAACGGAGAGATTCTGGAAGCAGTTTCTTTTATGAGTGAGACACCGAACCTCTCTTATAAGATACAGATCTATCGAAACGTCAGAGATAAAACAAACCCTGCAAGCGGCGTGCCGGTTTTTGCCAGCGAGCAAACGGGAAATGTATCTTATTCGGGTTATTATACCATTCCGCTAAAAGAAAAAGTACATTTGGATAAAGGGGAAAAATTCTCTGTAGTCATGACATTTACCAATCGAAGCGGGACGAATGTACTGCTGAATATTGATAAGTCGGATACAAGATACAGTGATATGCATATCACAAACCATACGGAAGCAGGGCAGAGCTTCGTGGGCAATAAGAACGGGAATACATGGTACGATGGGGACCAGCAAGGCTATAGCGTGCGAATTAAAGCATTTACATCCAATGCATCTGTACCGAATCCCCAGCCCAGAGTCACATTGCTGGAGGGAATCAACTTAAATAAAACAAAGCTGACCTTAAATAAAAATGGAACATCCAGGCTGCTGGTTTCATATTATCCGGAGGACACAACGGTTGATAAAAAAGTAGTTTGGAGCTCAAAAGACAGTAAAATAGCATCTGTGGACAAAAATGGAAAAGTATTGGGGCTGCGCGCGGGAAGCACGGTAATCACTGCCAGGGCAGGGAATTTAACCGCTATATGCAAGGTTACTGTTAAATCCCCTCTGAACCGCATTGCTCTGACAAAGCAAAAACTTACGCTTACACCGAAGATGACCAGCAAGATTAAAGTAATCTATTATCCATCGGATACAACAGATTCCAAAAAAATTACCTGGAGCAGCAGTAATAAAAAAATAGCAACTGTAAAAAATGGTGTGATTACGGCCGTAGGTTATGGGGAAGCAGATATCAAGGCGAAAGCAGGAAAAAGAAGTGCTGTTTGCAAGGTAACAGTAAAGAAACCAAAAGTCAGTCTGAATAAAACCTCCACGGTACTTTATACCGCCGGGAAAACGTCGGTTACTTTAAAGGCAGATATCCGGGGCGCCAGCAATAAAATCAGCTGGAACAGCAGCAATAGCCGGATCGCAAAAGTGGATAAAAAGGGTAAGGTTACCGCCGTCCGAAAAGGGACCGCATATATTACGGCGACAGCAAACAAAGTAAAGAAAACCTGTAAAATAATCGTAAAAGAACCATCCCTAAAGTTGCGGCACACTTCTGTTCAATTAAAGAAGAATAAAACGTTTGCGATAAAAGCAACTGCCGTACCAAAAGGAAAAATCACTTATAAATCCTCAAAATCCAAAGTGGCGTCCGTAAACAGGAAGGGTATCGTAACCGGACTTCGACGGGGGGGAGCAAATATTACGGTAAAATGCAACGGCGTTAAAAGACTTATAAAAATCACTGTAAAATAAACCGGCAGCAGCTGATCATGATTTACAGAGAAAGTAGATGTGGCAAAATGATGAATGAGACAGTTGATTATGCGCAATATGACATACTTCCTACAGGAGTCTGTGAGTTTCTGGGAGACGAGGCGCTGTCTTTGACCTATGTGAATACCTCTTTTCTTACAATGATGGGTTATGTGGAGCGGCAGGATCTGCCGACTGCAATGAAGGAACTGGTTTTAGAGGAAGACTGGGAAGAAATGTGCAATATGGCTGGTTTCTGTCCCGGTAATCCGGCTGCAACTTTAGAGCTGGAGGTCCGCATGAAGAAAAAAAATGGAGATACGGGCTGGTTTATGCTCCGGTGTAAAGGAGACAGCGAACGCTCCAGTGCAATCCTGTGTATCTGCCTGGATTTTACCCTACGCAAAGATGCTGCCCAGGGACTGTACTGGCAGGAAGAGACCTATCGTCTGATCGTATGGGAACACACAAACAAAATGGCGGCACGGTATGAACTGGATGAGGAAATATTATATCTGTATGAAAAATCCGCTGCGTTTTTTGACCGCCAGGTTGTAGAAAAGATGCCGGAGACATTCATAGCGGAAGGAATCGTGGATGAGGAAAGCCAGGAAGAATACCGGGCATTTTTCAAAAAAATGAAAGAGGGAATCCCGTCTTCGGAGACCATTGTAAAAATGAATCCAGATCAGGAACGGCAGGTCTGGCTCCGCCATGACTATACCCTCTCAGAGGATGGGCGCTATGCGGTCATATCTATGGAAGACATGACCAAAGCCCATGAAAAAGAGATCGAACATGAACGGTGGAAGCGCTCTTATGAGAGCCAGCTTACAGGAAATGTGATGAATTACCGTTATAATATTACCAGAGATACCGTGGAATATATTAAGGGTATTATGGGAGGGGAGATCCCCAAAAGTGCCCGGACTTCTTTTACGGCAGCTGCCGCATATGTATGGGAACACTTCATATATAAAGAAGATCAGGACATTTACAAGGAAATGTTCTCTTATGCCTACTTAATGAAACGCTATTGCGAAGGAATGAAGACTCTGCATTGTGAATTCAGGCGCCTTAACCCGGAAGGAAATTACTTCTGGGTGGGAGGAGAAATACAGCTGATCCAGGACCCTTATTCCAGGGATATTATTGCATTTGTGGCGCTGAACGACATTGATGAGAAAAAGAAAGAGGAATTCCAGCTGCAGTACCGGCTGGAAAATGACGATCTGACCGGTGTTCTGAACCGGGCGGAGGCTGTGAAAAAAGTGACCAAGATGTTAGTGAAAAGTGAAAAACGCCATAACCATGGATTTGTTATGGTGGACATTGACAACTTTAAGATGCTCAATGATTCTTACGGGCATATTATTGGCGACCAGGTATTAAAAGAAATTGCCTATACTTTAAAAAGTGCCGGTAAGACGGATGATGTGATAGCAAGGCTTGGCGGGGATGAATTTGTGATCTGTATGAAAAATGTGGGAAGCAGCCATGCCCTTGCAAAACGCCTGGAAACGCTGCGCAAGAGGGTTGCACGCTGGGTCAATGGAGATATTGAAATATCAGCCAGTATCGGGGCAGCTATGTACCCCAAAGACGGCACGACTTTTACAACGCTGTATCAGAAAGCGGACATTGCACTTTATCGTGCAAAGGCAGAAGGCCGCAACCGCGTAGTTCTATTTGAGCCTGAAATGGAATATAACAATAAAGGAGATCAATTGTAACATTTTTATGTGAAATATCCACAAAATTCTTGACAAAATTTTAACTTTGTTTTATAGTATATATATCGTAACAAAGGTTTTGATTACTGACGGATAGTTGTGGAGTACCACAGGGAAATCAAAATTATATGATAAGGTCGACCGTCTGGGCAGCATTTGTTATCTATGATGTTGCCCTTTTTTAATACACTTCTGGTGTAAAAATTCTATCCGGATCCGAAAGAAATCTGCATGACTTATTTCTTTCTATATTAACAATTGAATAATGTGTTCAAGTAGAGTAGATGTTATACGTAAAGTGTCACCAAAGGGGGAGGCTTTTGGTGAACGAAGGAGACTTCCGCGTTATAAGATCGCTCCCGCTACTGCGTAAAAGATGTATTGTTATTTCTATATTATTTAGAATGTGTATGGTCAGATGCTATTTCTTTGTGCAGTATAGCAGGCAGTCCCGATATTGGGCAGCTGTGTTATTTGCTGAGTGGCAAATGATTCAACTGCTTTTTTTATGGGTTAAGAATGGCAGGCAGACGCATGTCCTTTCGGGGACAGTAGTATAATTTATAACGTAAATCACCGCAAAAGCGGTTAATATGAAAGGAGATATTTAACTATGGGTTACAAATCAGACATCGAAATTGCACAGGAGACTACTATGTCCCCAATTACAGAAATCGCAGCAAAAGCAGGTATTGACGAGAAATATTTGGAGCAATACGGAAAATACAAAGCAAAAATTGACTACAATCTGTTAAATGAAAGTGATGCTCCAAACGGAAAATTAGTTCTGGTAACAGCAATCAATCCGACTCCGGCTGGGGAAGGAAAGACCACAACTACCGTAGGTCTGGCTGATGGCTTACAGAAACTGGGCAAGAATGTTATGGTAGCACTTCGTGAGCCATCTCTGGGACCGGTATTCGGTGTAAAGGGCGGCGCAGCAGGCGGCGGCTATGCACAGGTAGTTCCAATGGAAGACATCAATCTTCATTTTACAGGCGATTTCCATGCAATCGGTGCAGCGAACAACTTACTGGCAGCAATGCTGGATAACCACATTTTCCAGGGCAATGCATTAAACATCGACCCAAGAAAGATCACATGGAGAAGATGTGTGGATATGAATGACCGCCAGCTTCGTAATATAATCGATGGAATGGGCGGAAAGACAAACGGAATGCCAAGAGAAGACGGATATGATATTACCGTTGCATCTGAAATCATGGCTGTATTATGTCTGGCAAAAGATATTACCGATTTAAAAGAAAGACTTTCCAAGATTATCGTTGGATATACATATGGAAAAATCGCAGAGCAGAAACCGGTAACCGCTGGTGACTTAAATGCCCAGGGCGCGATGACCGCACTGTTAAAAGATGCGCTGAAACCAAACCTGGTTCAGACACTGGAACATGTGCCTGCAATCGTACACGGCGGACCATTTGCAAATATCGCACACGGCTGTAACTCTGTAATCGCAACGAAGATGGCATTAAAATTAGGCGATTATGCAATCACAGAAGCAGGATTTGGTGCTGACCTTGGCGCTGAGAAGTTCCTGGATATCAAGTGCCGTATGGCTGGGCTGACCCCATCCGCAGTTGTAATTGTAGCAACTGTACGTGCATTAAAATACAATGGCGGCGTTCCAAAGGCTGACTTAAATAACGAAAACTTAGAAGCATTGGAAAAAGGTATGCCAAACTTACTGAAACATGTAAGCAATATTAAAAATGTATACGGACTGCCATGCGTAGTAGCAATCAATGCATTCCCAACAGATACCAAGGCAGAATTAGACCTGGTTGAAGCAAAATGTAAAGAGCTTGGCGTAAACGTAGCACTTTCTGAAGTATGGGCAAAAGGCGGCGAAGGCGGCGAAGCACTTGCAAAAGAAATTATCCGTTTAGTAGAAGAACCAAGCGAATTCCACTATTCCTATGAATTAGAGGGAAGTATCGAAGATAAATTAAACGCAATCGTACAGAAAGTATATGGCGGAAAGAAAGCAGTTCTTACAGCAAATGCACAGAAGCAGGCAAAAGAACTGGAAGGCCTTGGATTTGGAAACTGCCCGATCTGTGTTGCTAAGACACAGTACAGTCTGACAGATGACCAGACAAAGCTTGGCGCACCGACAGACTTTGAAGTAACGGTACGTAACTTAAAGATCTCAGCAGGAGCAGGATTTATCGTAGCCCTTACCGGAGAGATCATGACCATGCCAGGACTTCCAAAAGTACCGGCAGCAGAGAGAATCGACGTAGACGAGACAGGAAAGATTTCCGGATTGTTCTAATTATATGAATGCAGGGCAGGTGGGGACCTGTCCTGCATTAAAAGGATCAAAAGGAAAGAGGAGGTATTTGTTATGTTTCAGGAAGAATTTCAAGCGGTTTGTAATTCAGGAAAGGCAAAATATGGATTGTTGAAAAATAATCCTCTTGGATATTTTATTTCCTCGATGGTAGCTGGAATGTTCATTTCATTTGGTTCCTTTGTAACCTTTGTTATAGGAACGCCTCTGAAAGAAGCGGGAGATCCGATGATGAAGGCTGTAATGGCTTTCTCATTTGCAGCGGCTTTAAGTCTGGTGGTAGCAGCCGGAGCAGAATTGTTCACAGGTAATAATTTTGTAATGACCTCTGCATCTCTTAATAAAGTTGTAACATGGGGTAATACAATTAAACTATGGATTATATGTTATATTGGTAACTTCCTGGGGTCGATTGCATCAGTTTTTGTTTTTCAGCTGACCGGTGTGCCCAAGGGAGCAGTTGGGGAAATGTTTGCTTCTACCGCAGCAACGAAAGTAGGACTTGGACCGGTAGAACTGCTGACAAGAGGCATTCTGTGTAATATTCTGGTTTGTCTGGCAGTATGGTGCAGTATCAAATTAAAAAATGAAGTAGCAAAACTGATTATGGTTTTTTGGTGCATTTACGTATTTATGATTTGCAGCTGCGAACATAGTATTGCAAATATGAGTATTATTGGCGTAGGTTTATTGAATAAAGGCGATGCCGCAATATCCATAGGCAGTTTTTTCTATAATCTCTCTTTGGTGACAATTGGTAATATGATAGGTGGTGCTGTATTTGTGGCGATACCATATTATTTAATTTCCAAAAACAAAAAAGAAGCGCAATAAACTAAATAAAATCTTAATAAAATCGTAAAAAAATAGAAGTTTCTCTTAAAAAATAGTTGAGACTTCTATTTTTTTGTGGTATAGTGGTACAGGTAGCAAGTAAATGATTGGTCATGAGAGGTAAAGAATGAAGAAGATCAAAATCTCAGTTGTAATACTCACACTGGCATTAATTTTTGGACTTGCAGGCAGTGTACCCTCCATTAAAGCGGATGCTGCTGTAAATGTAGTGAAAAACGCAAAAACGGTTAAAAGTACATCAGGAAGCTGGAAACAGAATTACACAGGACGCTGGTTTCAGTATAAGAACGGAACATATCCAAAAAATAAATGGATAAAGATAAAAAATAAGATCTACTTTTTTGATAAGAGTGGATATGTAACAACCGGTTGGAAGCTGTACAAAAAGTCTTATTACTATTTAAATGAGACAGGCAGTAAAAAAGGCGCACTGGTAAGAGGATGGAAGACGGTGAACGGAAAACGTTATTATCTGTCTAAAACAACAGGTGCAATGTACACCGGCTGGCATACCATTGGCGGCAAAAAGTATTATTTTGATAAAAATAGCTCAAATTTGGGAGCGATGGTGAAGAAACGCTGGGTAAGCGGGCGTTATCTGCAGAAAGACGGCACAATGGCTGTCAACTGCAAGGTAGGAAAGTACTATGTGGGAGCTGACGGTAAGAAAACGGAGGAACCACAAATTCCGGAAAACCAGGATCCTGACAAAGGTAGTTCCGGCCAGACAAACCAGGGTCCGAATGAGAACGCAGGCAGTTCCGGAGTAAAGCAGTATAATACATATATTTTTGTAGGTGATTCCAGAACAGTTGGAATGGAAAATGTAATTGGTTCAAAGGGTGGTAATGCACAGTATATCGCTAAAGTTGGTGAAGGCTATAACTGGCTGACCTCTTCCGGGCTTACACAGCTTAAGAAGAAACTGGATTTAAACCCTTATGTAAAAGTAGTATTTAATCTGGGAGTCAATGATTGCGCAGGCAATACGGTACTGCAATACATCAGTGTATACCAGAATTTGATTGCAAGTTATCCAAATACGAAATTTTATATGATGTCTGTAAATCCGATTAATGACAAAATTGCATCATCCGCTGGATATTTAGTAAAGAATAAGTATGTTACAGCATTTAATAAACAGTTAAGTGCAGCATTCCCCAATATTTATATTGATACCTATTCATACTTAAAGACCAATGGATATGGTACGGCAGATGGTGTTCATTACGATAATGATACCTATCAGGCTATTTATGATTATGCGATTACTCATTCATAAGGTTGATCATACATAAAATTCGTGAGATCTATATAAGATATACATGAGTTTTACATAAGATGTACATGAGATATTACATAAGATCTACATGAGATATTACATAAGATCAACATAAGGACTACATGAGATATTACATAAGATCAACATAAGGACTACTTGATATATACTTAAAAAAGAGGAGAAATCGCGACACACGATGGATTCCTGATTATATTTTAAAATTACAAATAGTATTGCTTAAAAAAGGGCATTTGGAGAATTTTCCAAATGCCCTTTTTGATATCTATTGAAATATAATGAAGTGCGCGAAGATTTTCCAGCCGATTATTTATCACTTTGGAAGACAGGATCCGCAGGATAGCCGCCGCCCAGTTTTTGCATACATCTTTGGACACTGTCCCGGGAGTTACCCCAGTCTTTGTCTTTATTCAGGTAATCGTATTTGGCAGTGAACCAGGTTACCTCTTCTTCCAGACGTTTCATATTTTCCTCCATGAGCTTGAAAAGCATAGGATAATAGAGATTTTTTTGTTTTTCATTCAGTTTATCTTCTGCAGTCTCGATGACATCTGCAAAGTGATGGAGACAGAAGCCTTTGCTGTTTTTTACAATCTCTACGAAATCCGGATTGTTTTTTAACATTTCAAAAAAGGTATCCAGATAGCGGTTATAATTATCGTTAAAATGATTGCATACATAGCATTCATTTTCCTTTTCGGTAATCCAGGCACCAATATTCGTTTTTCGGATTTCAGGTTCGATGGCTGTCTTCTTGATGCGTTTTAACATGGAAGATTTACCCGGCGAAAATGCTTTGATCTGAGCCTGCAGTTCTTCGTTTAATTTGTGAAAATGGGTACTTAGTATCAGAGCACTTCCAAGGCGGTTGCCGTAGTCAAACATCATTTTGTAGTGATGTCGGCAGAATCCGATCTTGTCCGTTTCCATACGCACGTCATCTTCCATATAGGCTGAGCCGAGAATAAAAGAAATGGCATGCTGTTCCAGGTTTCTTTCTATAAAGCAGAATGGACATTCGTCTTTGGCATTAAATGCATCCATCAGAGGAATGGTATATATGGTTTCTTTCATATAAAGAGGCCTCCTTTAGCGTCGTTATGTATACTATAGCACAGAAAAGAAATTTGGAATACAAAATTCTTGACAAATTATTACTTCGAGTGTAGAATTAAAATATACTTCGAAGAACGAAGTAAAGGAGTGATTACCTATGAACGAATTTCCAGCATCCGTAGAGGAAATGGTATTTGAAATTATGGATAAATGCAAATTCATTTTTTATCCGGAACAAAAGTTTGATCTGTTTTTAAACTGCACGAAGAATGAAATCTTTGCTTTGTTGTTTGTTTACCGCCAAAAACAGGTTAATATGAGTGAAATAGCAGAATATATGAATATTCCATTGAATACGGTTACCGGAGTGATCGGCCGCCTGGAAAAAAAGCATCTGGTACGCAGAGAGAGAAGTGAGCAGGATAAGCGGGTTGTAACCATATCACTCTCGGAAGATGGATCAGAATTCATGCATCATGAAATGATGGATCTGGGAAGTTATTTTACCAGAGTTATGGAGACATTTTCGGACGAGGAGAAGAAAACATTGTTTGGTATGGCGGATAAGGTATTTGCGGTACTGAATCAGAGGGAGAAATCTGGTGAGCAGGCAAAGATAAAAAAAGTACGCAAGATTGAAATAGAGTAGAAATAGCGTCGATATAGAGTCTAAATAGAGTGGGAATAGTATGATTTTGACAGAGCGTTATGGCTCTGTTTCAAAATATCAAATAGTTCGAATCTCGAATATTTCGGATAAAGAACTAATAAAAGGCTTAGAGATCATAAGTTGAGAACATGATATGCAGAACAAAAAATATGCAGAACCAATAATACACAGAACGAATAATACACAGAACAAATAATACACAGTACGTAAAATATGCAGAGCGTATAATGTGCAAAAAGTGTGATGTACAAGTAGCGTGATGTGCCGGAATGCATGTTATACACGAAAACATAATGAACAATAAAATATAAATTTAACCGGACAGTTCTTAGCCGGGAAAGGAGATTTATGAATCGAATTATAATTTTTACAGGAAAAGGCGGCGTAGGAAAGACCAGTATTGCAGCGGCACATGCCAGAAAAGCATCAAAGGAGGGGAAAAAAACATTAATTGTCAGCACGGATATGGCGCATAACCTCAGCGATTTATTTGAGCAGCCGCTGGGAAAAGAGGAAAAGCAGGTAGCTGATCATTTATATGCGTTAGAAATTGACCCTACTTATGAAATGGAGCATGATTTTTCATCTATGATGAATGCTTTTGCTCAAATGCTCCCGTCAGGCAGCGGGGAAGAAAGTTTAATGGATGGTCTGGATATGATACCCGGAATCGAAGAATTATTCTCACTGTTAAAAATACAGGAAATTTATAATCAGAAGAAATATGACCTGGTTATCGTAGACTGCGCACCTACCGGAGAGACATTGTCCCTGTTAAAGTTTCCCGAACTGCTTTCCTGGTATATGGAAAAATTGTTTCCACTTGGAAAAGTGGCAATGAAGGTGATGCGGCCGGTATCGAAAAAGTTTTTTCAGATTCAGCTTCCGGATACAAAGGCCATGAATGACATTGAGAGGATGTATCTGAAACTGGCGGAATTACAGAATCTGATCAAAAACCGCGAGGTCTGCAGCATCCGCCTTGTGGCAATTCCGGAAAAGATGGTTGTGGAAGAGACAAAGAGAAACTATATGTATTTGAATCTTTACAATTTTAATGTGGATGGGCTTTATTTGAACCGGGTTTTGCCGGCTGATATGGAGAATCCTTTTTTTGATGAATGGCTGACGATTCAACAGCAGTATATCACGGAGTTAGAAGAGGTCTTCCGGGACATTCCGGTGTATTCCATTAAATGGTATGATATTGATTTAAACGGGCTGACATCTTTGGACCGGGTATGCGAGGATGCACTGCAGGAGGAAGACCTCTTTGCAGTGAAGCGGATTATACCCAATGAAGTCTATGAAAAGACGGAAGATGGTTATCTGCTTAAAGTATATCTGCCCTGTGTGAACAAAGAGGATATCGTAATGCATGAAGCCGGACGGGATCTGATTGTGAAGATCGGAAACTTTAAAAGAGCCATTCCCATGCCTTCTTCTCTGCGGGGATATTCTGTACAGTCTGCAAAGATGAGGGATCAGTCGCTGGTTATACAGTTCGTAAAGGAGGACGAAGATGAATAAAACTTTTATAACGAAAATGGTTCAGGCAAAGAAATTGGAAATCGAAGCATTTCAGGAATTATTGCCGGATGAAATAAATGAGCGTATGAAAAACTGGAGGGAGGGTGCCGGAGATTGGTTAAAGGAGTGCGCGGTAGAAATCTACCTGGCAGGAAAAAGAGAAACAGGATCGGCTTCTTATACGGAAGAAGATGAAGGAAGCCGTGGGAGTAAAACTGAAAAAGGGGATAGCAGTGGAGGAACAGCTTCCACAGGAAAATCACAACAGGCAAAACGGACGAAGAAAGTAACGATTGAGTAGGAGGATCTGACATGAGAATATTATTATATACGGGCAAAGGCGGTGTAGGCAAGACCAGTATTGCGGCGGCGACTGCATGCAAAATTGCGGAAAGCGGAAAACGGGTGCTGATTATGAGTACTGACCAGGCGCACAGCCTGGGGGACTCCTTTGACCGAAAGCTTGGAAACGAACCTCTGGAAATCACAGAGCATCTGTATGCCATGGAAATCGATGCGGTAGCAGAAAGTGAGCATGCATGGGGGAATATCAAGGATTATATGAAAAAACTGCTGACTTCCAGATCCGGGGAGAGTATAGAAGCAGAGGAACTGCTGGTTTTTCCGGGATTTGAAGAACTGTTTTCACTGTTTAAAATTCTGGAGATTTACGAGGCTCAGAATTATGATGTGCTGATTGTAGACTGTGCACCTACCGGAGAAACCATTTCTCTGTTAAAATTTCCGGAAATGTTTGGTGATTTATTAGGGAAAATCATGCCAATGAAAAGAAAGGCATTAAAAGTTGCAGGACCGCTGGTTGAAAAAACCATGAAGATACCTATGCCAAAAGATACGCTTTTTGATGAGGTAGAGATCTTGTGCCGCAAAATAGAACAATTGCAGGAGCTGATGTCTGATAAGGATGTTTTAAGCCTTCGCATCGTAACGACACCGGAAAAGATAGTGGTGAAAGAAGCAAAAAGAAATTTTGCGTATCTTCATATGTATGATTATAATGTGGATGCTATTATTGTAAATAAAGTGTATCCCAAGTCCTCTTTAGAGGGATACTTTAATCAATGGATAGAGAATCAGCAGAACAGCCTGCAGGATATCAGGCAGAGTTTCTTTGACATTCCGGTTTTTGAGATGGAATTTTTAAAGCATGAGTTACGAACGGTGGAAAGACTTAAGGTGGCTGCGGATATGGTATACCGGGATACGGACCCTGCGGCTGTTCTGGCAGTTCAGAGTATCTTTGTACTGGAAAAGGTACAGGAGAAATACTGTTTAAAAATTGCACTTCCGTTTGTGGATAAACAGGAATTGGAACTGGAACAAAAAGGAGAGGAACTTGCACTAACCATAAAGAATGAACGCCGGAATCTGATACTTCCGCCAAAACTGCGGGAGTACGAAGTGGCTGGTGCAAAATATGAAGACGATGTGCTGAAAATTGAATTTGAACATCGGTAGAGTTAAATCTCTCCGTTTTACCTGGTAAAATTAAATAAAATAAGTCGGATGCTAACAACAGCATAATGAGATTTTATCTCGTTATGCTGTTGAAATATGCATATTAGTATGTTATTATGAGTATATTAATAGTATATAAACGGAAAAATCTCAAAAGGAGGAGGCTATATGTTATGTCAGTTTGCATTTAAAAATTTCAAGTCATTTAAAGACGAAGCGTTTTTGGATTTTTGTGCTGAACAAATTACCGACAACAAAGAAAGTTTGATAATTGATAGAGATGGTGAAAAATTTTTACCTGTTGTTTCTATTTATGGACCGAATGGTGGCGGTAAATCAACAGTATTAGAAGCCCTTGGCTTTTTAAGACAAACAATCGTAAAGCCCGTTATTGCATCAAAATTGAATGAGGACATTTCAGTAGAAGAAAAACAAATTCTTAGTTCATCAATAGAAGAAACGAATCGAGAAAAATACCATAAGTTTAATAAAATTTGTGAACAGACTCCTATTGAGTTTGAAATACAATTCAGAGCTATGGATAACGAATATCGATATGAAATATCAATATTGAAGAATGAGATAACAAGAGAAAATTTGTATTATCGATCACTTGATAACGAAGATGTGAATATTATTTTTGAACGTACAGAAGAAGAATGTGTTGTTGGAGAGGACATTGAATTTATTCCTGTAGAAAAAGTAAAATCTTCGTTACCATTACTTTCATATTTAGCATCTTCATATGATATAGGCATTATAGACAAGGCTTTATCCTGGTTTTTATCAATTAGTTTTTTGGATTATGATAATCCAATTAGCGATAAGAGAATTTTGCTCCCAAAGCAACCTAAAGAGAAAACGATGTTCTTTTCAATGCTTAAAGAAATGGATATTAATATAACGGATTTAAGAATTGAGGAGGATGTGGAAGGTGAAATAAAAAATATTTTTTGTAAGCATCTTGTTGCCGGAGAAGAATATGAGTTGAAAATCCAAGAAGAATCAAGTGGCACTAGAAAAATTTTTAGCTGCTTAGCTCGAATAAATAATTGTTTAAAAAGTGGTAGAGTTTTAGTTGCAGATGAGTTAGATGCTAAACTCCATCCAAAGCTTATGCGATTTATAATTGAACTTTTTACAAATCCACTAATAAACAAACAAGGTGCTCAATTGATAATTACCTCACATGATATGATAAACATGAATCCAGAAGTATTTAGAAGAGATGAAATTTGGTTTTGTGCATTGAACGCCAATAATGCATCCAATTTATACTCATTAATTGCTTTTAAGGAAGAAAGAGGTAAAACACCAAGAAAAGATGCTATTTATGGCAAGCGATATTTGGAAGGTAAATATGGAGCAGACCCATACATTAGGAGGGGGTTAGATTGGGGGGCTGAATTATGAGTTTAAAGCCCAAAAAAGTTAGTGAAATAAAAAAAGAGCAATCAGAAATAAATAAAAAAATGAAGAAAAAGCAAAAGGTTTTGATAGATGATATTCCACCATATACATTTATTGTTAGCGAGGGCATTAAAACCGAAGTTGCATATATTAGAGGCTTTGCATCTGCTATAAATAAAAAGTATGCCAATTTCACAACAGGAGAAATGGTAAGAATAAAAGGTAGCGGAAGAAATTGTCAGAGTCTTCTCAACTATGCACGAAAAGTGGTTGAAGATGAAATGCCACAAGCTTCAGTGGTATGGTTAATGTATGATAAAGATGATTTTCCACTAGATAACTTTGACAATACGCAGTTTAGTGCGGAGCAAAGATTAGATTCGCGCACTTTTAAAGTAGCTTGGTCTAATGAAAGTTTAGAGCTTTGGTTCATATTGCATTTTCAAGACTTTAATGCAAATGTTGGTAGAGAAAGATATATTGAAATCCTTGAAAAGCATTGTAATTATCGAAAAAATGACTCTAATTTATTTGAGAAAATGAAAGTAAATACCGAGGTGGCAATAAGTCGAGCAAAAAAGCAATATAACTCATACCCAAGCGGTACTCCTGCATCACAACGATGCCCTGCAACAAAAGTGTTTGAACTTGTAGAAGAACTAAAAAAATATTTGTAAATACAATATGCTATATTTTAATCCCTGTGGCTAAAATTTGTCACAGGGATTTGTTGATCTTTGATAAAAAAGTCTTTGACATTCAACCCTGGAGAAAGAGCATGATTTCATATGATTAAATTCGACTTCCAGATATTTTATCAGTTTCATATCCAAATCTTGCTTGCAGTTCATTTCGAATTACCATATAATAGTGAGGACATGTAATTAAGTGAAAGAAAGCAGGCTTTAGATTATTTATGAAAAATAGGATGCAGGAAGAATTTTCAGGGAAAGATAAGAAGGAACCGGTCCGGCTGAACAAATTTCTGGCTGAATCAGGTGTGTGTTCCAGAAGAGAAGCGGACAGACTGATTGAACAGGGCAGGGTAACCGTGGACGGGCAGACTGCAGCCATGGGTCTGAAGGTTTTACCCATTCAGGAGATCCGGGTCAATGGAAAACCAGTGAGCAGGGAGGAAGAGATGATCCTGCTGGCTGTCAACAAGCCCGTAGGGATTATCTGTACCTCAGAGAAAAAATGGGGAAGCAATAATATCGAGGAGTTTTTGCATTATCCCAAGCGGATTTTTTCCATTGGAAGGTTGGATAAGGATTCCGAAGGTCTGCTGCTGATGACAAATAATGGAGAAATCCTGAATAAAATTATGCGTGCGGGAAATTATCATGAAAAGGAATACGAAGTAAAGGTGAACCGCCCGGTTACGGATGAGTTTATCCGGCAAATGGAGAAGGGAGTTCCTATTTTAAATACGGTGACCAGACCATGCAGGGTGGAGAAGATGGGTGAAAAGCAATTTCGCATTATTCTGACCCAGGGACTTAACCGCCAGATACGCAGGATGTGTGAGGCACTGGGATATAAAGTAACCAGGCTTGTTAGGGTGCGTATTATGAATATTCATCTGGGACATCTGAAGGCAGGCACATACCGTAAACTGACGGATAAAGAAATTGAAGAACTTTACCGGTTGATTCAGGATTCCAGCAATGGACCGGAATATGAAAGCAGGCTGGGATCATAGAAGTGCATTGCGGAAGATTTAGAATCAGTAAAGAGAGGCTATAAAATGAAACAGAGAATTGATGAACTTAAAGAACAGCTAAATTACCATGCAGACCGTTATTACAACTTGGATGCACCGGAGATTACCGACTATGAATACGACCAGCTGATGCAGGAGTTAAAGCAGATTGAGCAGGAACATCCGGAACTGGTAACCCCGGATTCCCCTACCCAGAAAGTGGGGGGCAGCGCAAAAAGGGAAGCCGGCGTTCTGGTGAAGCACAGAGTCCCGATGTTAAGCCTTCAGGATGTCTTTTCCAAAGAAGATGTAATCCAGTTTGTAGAGGATATGAGGCAGCAGCTTCAGGAGCCGGAATTTGTGGTAGAGACGAAAATCGATGGCCTGTCCATGGCGCTGCGCTATACAGATGGTGTCCTCACTACAGCGATTACCAGGGGCGACGGTGTTACCCAGGGAGAAGATGTAACGGAAAATGCCAGGGTAATCAAGGATGTAAAGAAAAAGCTGAAACATCCCATTCCCTATCTGGAAATCCGCGGAGAAGTTTATATGACTAACGCCGCTTTTGATGAAGTGAACGAGAAGCAGGAACTACTGGGCAAGAAGCCGTTTGCCAACCCAAGAAACTGCGCGGCGGGTACATTGCGGCAGTTAGAGAGCAAGGTGACGAAGGAACGGAATCTTTCCATGTTCATCTTTAACATTCAGGAAACTCAGGGCAGGACATTTGAAACCCACACGGAAGGATATGAATATCTGAAAAGCAATGGCATTAAGGTTATCGACCAATATACCATCTGCCATACCGGAGAAGAAGTCTGGGCAGCCATTGAGAAAATAGGGGAGCTGCGGGGATCCCTGGCTTACGACATCGATGGAGCAGTTGTGAAAATCAACCGGCTTTCTGACCGGGAAACCCTGGGAAGCACCTCAAAAGTGCCAAGGTGGGCGGTGGCTTACAAATATCCTCCGGAAGAAAAAGAAACCGTACTGCAGGAAATTGAACTCTCGGTGGGAAGAACCGGAAGGATCACCCCTACGGCGATCTTTGAACCGGTGAGACTATGCGGAACCAGTGTGGCAAGGGCAACGCTGCACAACCAGGACTTTATCGATGAACTGGACATCCGGATAGGAGATTCCATTGTTGTTTATAAATCCGGAGAAATTATCCCCAAGATTAAATATGTGGTTAAAGAAAAACGGCCGGAAGGCGCCAGCCGCTATGTTCTTCCGGATGTCTGTCCGGTATGCGGTTCACCAGCAGTCCGGGAGAAAGATACGGCAGATATTAAATGTACCGGTGCTAACTGTCCGGCACAGCTGGAGCGGCATATCATTAACTTTGTGGGCAGGGATGCCATGGATATCAAAGGATTTGGGGAAAGTTATATTATCGAACTGGTTCGTCAGGGATATCTGAAAAATGTGGCGGATATTTTTGTGCTTAAAAACCACAGGGATAAAATGATCGAAGCCGGGATTATAGGAAAAGAAAAAAATACGGATAAATTACTGGCGATGATTGAAGAAGCGAAAAAGAATGAGCCTCAGCGCCTGCTTTCGGGACTTGGGATTGCCAATGTAGGAAAGGCAACGGCAAGGGAATTAATGCGTCATTTTGGTTCTATAGACCGTTTAAAAGAGGCAACATTGGAGGAACTGGTTGCAGTCTCCGATATAGGGGAGATCAGTGCTGTATCCATCCGACGGTTCTTTGAAGATCCGGTCAACCAGGAAGTGATGGAGAGGCTGCGGGAATACGGTGTGAATATGACTGCAGAAGAAGAGGACGGAGATGATCTTTTTGCTGGCATGACTTTTGTGGTTACGGGGACACTTCCCACACTGGGAAGAACCGAAGCAAGTGAACTGATTCAGAAGCACGGAGGAAAAGTCTCAGGATCTGTTTCTAAAAAAACATCTTATGTTCTGGCAGGCGAAAATGCCGGAAGCAAGCTGACGAAAGCACAGGATCTGGGAATACCGGTGATTTCTGAAGAACAATTGAATGAAATGTTATCCGGAGAGAAATAATAACGTTAAACGTATCTGCGGGATGGAAGCCTTCACATCGGACAGGCATCCATCCCTTTTGCATATTGAAAAGTGAAAGTGAAAGGCTGGATTTTCTAAATTATTTATGAATATTTAACACTTGCTTCGTTGACAATTCAGAATTCTTCACCTAAGATATCTATATATTCAATATAACCCACATAAAAGACTGTTACGGGGTCTTTTATATCAGATAAGGAGGAAAGGATTATGAAAGAAGTAAAGCCGTCTAAAAAGCCTCTTATTTTTTATTATGTGATTGCCGTTGTTGTCATATTTTTATTAAATGGGCTTTTGTTTCCAAAACTGCTGTCACCCAAAGTACAGGAAGTGGATTACGGAACCTTTATAGAGATGATGAATAACAAGCAGATCAAAGAAGTGGAAGTATCCAGTGACGAAATTTTATTTTCCGATAATGCAGAAAAGCCAAATTATTACAAGACAGGTGCCATGTATGATCCCCAGCTGGTTGACCGTCTGTACAGTTCCGGTGCCAAGTTCTCCCAGGAAATTGTCCAGCAGATGTCTCCGATTCTCAGTTTTCTGCTCACCTGGATTTTGCCCATCGCGCTGCTCTATGGAATCGGAACATTCTTTATTAAAAAGATGATGGGCAAGGTTGGTGCGGGAGGAGGCATGGGGAATGCCATGACCTTTGGAAAAAGCAATGCCAAGGTGTATGTAGAATCTACTACGGGCATTAAATTCGCAGATGTTGCAGGTGAGGATGAAGCCAAAGAAATTCTGACAGAGATCGTAGACTTTCTGCATAATCCCGGCAAGTATACGGAGATCGGTGCAACCATGCCAAAGGGTGCACTGCTGGTAGGACCTCCGGGGACCGGTAAGACACTGCTGGCAAAAGCCGTTGCAGGTGAAGCAAGTGTGCCGTTTTTCTCTATATCCGGTTCGGAATTCGTGGAAATGTTTGTCGGCATGGGAGCGGCAAAAGTCCGTGACCTTTTTAAACAGGCAAGTGAAAAAGCACCATGTATCGTTTTTATTGATGAAATAGATACCATTGGTAAAAAACGTGATAACGGCGGGATCGGCGGAAATGATGAAAGAGAACAGACTTTAAATCAGCTTCTTACGGAAATGGATGGATTTGACGGCAGGAAAGGCGTTATCATTCTGGCGGCAACGAACAGACCGGATTCCCTGGATCCTGCTCTTTTAAGACCGGGACGTTTTGACCGAAGAGTTCCGGTGGAGCTTCCGGATCTGAAAGGCCGTGAAGATATCCTGAAAGTACATGCGAGGAAGATTAAAATATCAGATGATGTGGACTTTAACGCCATTGCCAGAATGGCATCGGGAGCGTCCGGTGCTGAGCTTGCCAATATGATCAATGAAGGAGCACTCCGGGCGGTGAGGGATGGCAGAAAGTTTGTCAGCCAGAGAGATCTGGAGGAAAGCGTGGAGGTGGTCATTGCAGGATACCAGAAGAAGAATAAGGTATTGTCCGACAAGGAAAAGCTGATCGTATCATATCATGAAATCGGTCATGCGCTGGTAGCGGCAAAGCAGAACCACTCGGCGCCCGTTACCAAAATTACTATTATTCCCAGAACATCCGGTGCTCTTGGGTACACGATGCAGGTGGATGAAGGGGAACACAACCTGATGACAAAGGCGGAAATCGAAAATAAAATTGCAACCTTAACAGGCGGAAGAGTAGCAGAAGAGCTGGTATTCCATTCAGTGAGCACGGGAGCTTCCAATGATATTGAACAGACAACGAAGCTTGCCAGGGCAATGATTACCAGATTCGGTATGTCGGATGAATTTGACATGGTGGCATTGGAAACAGTGCAGAATCAATACCTGGGCGGAGATACTTCCCTTATGTGTTCCAATGATACGGCAGCAGTGGTGGACAAAAAGGTTGTGGAAGTGGTCCGGGCACAGCACGAAAAGGCACGTAAAATTATTGAAGAAAATATGGATAAGCTGCATGAACTTGCAAAACACCTCTATGATCAGGAAACGATTACCGGAGAAGAGTTTATGAGTATACTGGATAGCAAAGAAGCTGCATTGCCGGTCTAGAGCGTGTTTGAAAATTAAAAGTTGCACAAAACAAATGTTTTGCATCCCCGTTTTATGGTAAAATAAAGAAAAAGGGGTGTTTTATAT
>OKVW01000407.1_pt1 | contig 25956 bp, 23 predicted proteins | sample 1606991 | NCBI WGS metagenome assembly OKVW01 (sample SAMN03281021, study PRJEB24777) | human gut metagenome | isolation source: fecal sample PR177 from 1 month old male Malay infant, vaginal delivered... | reverse complement strand
ACTGCAGCCGGAGAAATCCCCGGAGACAGTGGCCAGAGTCATCCAGAAGGGCAGCACGCCTGTGGGTATGCACATATCCATCTGTGTCAAAGAAATCCTGGAATTTCTGCAGATCAAGCCTGGCCAGACCGGCCTGGACTGCACCCTTGGCTACGGCGGCCACACCCAGGAAATGCTGAAATGCCTGGAAGGCCAGGGCCATATGTACGCCATTGATGTGGACTCCATCGAGATGGCCAAGACAAAAGCGCGCCTGGAAAGCCTTGGCTATGGCCCCGAGCTTCTGACTATCCAGAAGCTGAATTTCGCCGACATTGACCAGCTTGCCGCAGAGACCGGCCCGGTTGACTTCGTGCTGGCGGATCTGGGCGTCTCATCCATGCAGATAGACAACCCGGAGCGTGGATTTTCCTATAAAAAAGAAGGCCCCCTGGACCTTCGCCTGGACTCTGAGAAGGGGATATCCGCGGCGGAGCGTTTAAAGGACATCAGCCAGAAGGAGCTGGAGGGGATGCTCCTGGAAAATGCCGACGAGCCCTATGCAGAGGAGATATCCCGGGCAGTTGTCACCGCCATCAAAAAGGGAGCCCGGGTGGATACCACCTCAAAGCTTCAGCAGCTCATTGAGAACGCCCTCTCCTTTATCCCGGTCTCAGAGCGCAAAGAGGCGGTGAAGAAATCCTGCCAGAGGACCTTCCAGGCGCTGCGGATCGATGTCAACAGCGAGTATGAGGTGCTGTATACATTTATGGAAAAGCTTCCCGGTATACTGGCGCCCGGAGGCCGTGCGGCAATCCTGACCTTCCACTCAGGGGAGGACCGGATTGTGAAAAAGTGCTTCAAGGAGCTTCAGCGCCAGGGCGTATACAGCCAGGTGGCTAATGACGTAATCCGTCCCTCGGCTGAGGAGTGCAGTATCAACAGCCGCGCCCGCTCCACGAAGATGAGATGGGCCATCAAAGCATAACATAGGAGAAAGATGATGACAAAAGAAGAACTGGCGCTGGAAATTGTAGAGCGCTTAAAGAAAGAATACCCCGAAGCGGGGTGTACCCTGGATTACAATCAGGCGTGGAAACTGCTGGTCAGCGTGCGCCTGGCCGCCCAGTGCACGGATGCCAGAGTCAATGTGGTGGTGCAGGACCTGTATGCTAAATACCCGGATGTGGAGTCTCTGGCGGCCGCGGATGTGGATGATATCGAGCGCTTCGTAAAGCCCTGCGGCCTGGGGCACAGCAAGGCCAGGGATATCAGCGCCTGTATGAAGATTCTTCATGAACAGTACGGCGGCAATGTGCCGGATCATTTTGACGCGCTGATGAAGCTGCCGGGAGTGGGCCGCAAGAGCGCCAACCTGATCATGGGCGATGTGTTTGGCAAGCCCGCCATTGTGACGGACACCCACTGCATCCGCCTGGTGAACCGCATGGGTCTGGTGGACAATATCAAGGACCCTAAAAAGGTGGAAATGGCCCTTTGGAAGCTGATCCCTCCGGAGGAGGGAAGCGACTTCTGCCACCGGCTGGTGTTCCATGGCAGGGACATCTGCACGGCAAGGACCAATCCCCACTGTGACCGCTGCTGCCTGGGCGATGTCTGTGCGAAAAACGGTGTATAGATATAGAGAGGATTGAAATGAAAAAAGCACTATTATATGGAATAACAGCCTCCTTTTTCTTCGCGTTCACATTTATCCTGAACCGGAGTATGAACCTGTCGGGAGGCTATTGGCTGTGGGGAGCATGTCTCAGATACATATTCATGCTTCCCATGCTTGCGCTGGCGCTGATTCCAGCCGGCGGATGGAAACGGACTTCTGCTGAGATTAAGAAGGCCCCCGGGGCCTGGATTCTGTGGAGCACCGTGGGTTTTGGCCTGTTCTATGCGCCGCTGTGCCTGGCATCCGTGTACGGGGAGTCCTGGTTCACTGCCTCCTGCTGGCAGATCACCATTGTGGCGGGCATCCTCTTAACGCCCCTGTTTGGGAAGCCGGTGCCGGTGAAAAACCTGATGCTGTCCACCCTGATACTGGCAGGCATATTTCTGCTCATGTACCGCCCCGGGGAAATGAAAGTGGGGCAGATCGCCTCATCCCTGCTGCCCCTGTTAATCGCGGCCTTCAGCTATCCTCTGGGGAACCGGAAGATGATGCAGCAGTGCGGAAATAACCTGTCCACTTTGGAGCGGGTGTTTGGCATGACCCTATGCAGTATGCCCTTCTGGATTGCGGCCTCCATATACAGCCTTGGCAGATCTGGCCTTCCGGAGGCCGGCCAGGTGGCCCAGTCTCTGCTTGTGGCCTTGTTCTCCGGCGTGATTGCCACAATCCTGTTCTTCAAGGCCACGGATCTGGTAAAACACAACCATGTCCAGCTGGCGCTGATTGAGGCAACCCAGTGCGGGGAGGTGCTGTTCACCCTGCTGGGAGGAATCCTCTTCCTCCACGACCCCCTTCCAAGCCTTGTGGGGGTGCTGGGAATCCTGCTGATTGTGGCGGGCATGGTGGCGGGGGCGCTGCTGGGACAGCGCTGATGCCGGCATCAATTCTTAACATCTGTGTAATCTTAAAATTAATCGGTCCTGTCCACAATAAATGAATAGGATCTAAAGACATATCGATATACAACCCCTTCTTTGCGATGTTAAAATATTTACATCAGATGAGATACTGTTGACGAAGCTCAAGGGAGGGGTATTCATGAGAAAATCACTGAAAAAAGCAGCAGCAATATTACTAGCCACAACCATGGCCGCAGGGCTGTCCGCGTGTTCATCAGGCGGCGGTTCGGGGGCTGTTCAGCCTGTCTCCACAGCGGCAGACACCACTCAGGCGGGAGCTGAGAGCCAGCCGGCGGAGGAATCTAAAGTCCCTCTCACCGATCCAAATGAAAAGGTGACGCTCCGGTTCTCCTGGTGGGGAGCGGATACCCGTCATGAGGCAACTCTCAAGGTGATGGACATGTACATGGCCAAACATCCCAATGTGACCATTGAGGGAGAGTATGGGGCCTTTGATTCCTTCTATCAGAAGCTGCAGACCCAGCTGGGCGGCGGCACAGAGCCGGATATCATTTCTGTGGATTACAAGTGGGTCAGCGACCTGACGGCCCAGGGCAATCTGTTTGTGGATATGAACACCATGACAGAACTGATTGACATGAGCGGTTTTGACATGGACTTTGCCAAGATCTACGGAGCCAAGGACGGCTGCCTGATCGGACTCCCGGTGGGAGTCAACGGCATGGGCTACCTGTACAACGTGGAATTTCTGAAGAAATATGGAATAGAGCCGGGGGATGACTGGACCTGGGATACAATTCTGGAGAATGGCAGGAAAGTCCAGGAGCAGGCTCCGGACGAGCATCTGATGTACAACCATGCAGATCACTGGGTGTATATGTTCAAGGCAATACTAAAGCAGATGAACGGACAGAACCTGGTTCTGGATGACTACACGCCCGGCTTCACTGTGGAAGAGATGACCAGGATTTTTGACTATGAAAAACAGCTGGTGGAGACAGGAACCGTACCGCCTTTTGCAGAGGGCGTCCTCTATGAGACCGTATACGCGGAACAGAATCCCAACTGGCTGAACCAGAAATTCGGGGTGTTCCCCACCTCCTCATCCCTTGTGCCGGCCACTGCCAAGGCAAGTGATTTTGAGTTGGCAACCCTGCGCTATCCGGTGGCTGAGGATGCTGTAGATCCTGGAATTATGGTGACTCCGTCCGTGTTCTTTACCATCTCAGCGGGCAGCAAGCACCCGGATGTAGCAGCTGACTTTATCAACTACATGTTAAATGATCCGGAAGCCATCTCTGTGTTGAAGGACACGAGGGGAATTCCAGCCAATGAAAAGGCGATGAAACAGCTGGAAGAAGAGGGGGTCATTGACGGGAAGGTTTCCACAATGGTATCCCAGGCCCTCAGCGGAGCAGGAGTAGCGGAGAATGGCCCCAGCCTGAACTCAGAGGTTCTGGTCCTGTTAAAGGACTACATTCAGGAGGTGGGTTACCTTCAGATGACACCTGAGGAAGCAGCAACAGAATTCCGTGCAGAACTGGAATCCCTGCTGGAGACAATCAAGCCGTAAGAACAGACAGGGGTATTGCAAAGCAGAATTGACTTCGCAGTACCCCTTTTCCATACCGCAGGACATGCAGTGCACTTGACGATTAGGAGATAATAATGATGAAACGGACCGATCACCAGCCTGTGGCATACCTGTTTATCATGCCATGGATCATTGGATTTTTAGTATTTCAGCTCTACCCCTTTATAGCTTCCTTTGTGTACTCCTTCACGGATTTTTCCCTTCTGAAATCCATGAAATTTGTTGGCTTTAAAAACTATGTGCAGATGTTTACCAGGGACAGGCTGTTCTACAAATCTCTCTGGGCCACAGTTAAATACGTGATAATCGCAGTGCCGGGCAAGCTGGTATTTGCCCTGATCATTGCCATGATTTTAAACATGAAATTAAAGTGGATCAACTTTTACCGTACTGTCTATTACATGCCCTCCATACTGGGCGGCTCAGTTGCAATATCCATTTTATGGAAATTCCTATTCAGCAAAACAGGGACAGTCAACACCTTTCTGGCACATTTCCACATCCCGGCCCAGGACTGGCTGGGAAGCCCCAATTTGGCTCTGATTACCATGGGCCTGCTGGTGGTCTGGCAGTTCGGCTCCTCCATGGTGCTCTTTCTGGCAGCGTTAAAGAACGTCCCTGCAGAGCTGTGTGAAGCAGCCAGGGTGGACGGCGCAGGCAAAATCCGCACATTTTTTACAATCACCCTGCCTCTTTTAACCCCCACCATTTTCTTCAACCTGATTATGCAGATGATCAATGCATTTAAGGAGTTTAATGCCCCATACCTGATCACCAAGGGAGGCCCTCTCAACACCACCTACCTCTACGGCATGATGATCTATGAAAATGCCTTCCAGCACTCCAAGATGGGCTATGCCTCGGCCCAGTCCTGGATTCTGTTTCTGATCATTTTGGTATTTACCGGCCTTACGTTCAAATTGTCTCCATACTGGACATTTTACGAGGATGGAGGTGATTTCTGATGGGACGCAGAACGAAACTGGCAGTTACCTACGTGCTGCTCACGATGATTGGTATCATGATGGTATACCCCCTGTTCTGGATGGTATCGGCTTCCTTCAAGACCAACCGGGAGATCTTCAGCTCCCTGTCCCTGCTGCCCACCCAGGTGCTGTGGGACGGTTACTCCGGCGGTTGGCAGAGCAGTGGACAGTACACATTTGCCACGTACTTTGCCAACACATTCATTATGGTAATCCCAACAGTGATCCTCACCGTGGTGTCCAGCCTGCCGGTTGCCTACGGCTTTGCCAGGTTCCGCTTCAAGGGGAAGGGCATACTGTTTACCCTGGTGATTGCCTCCCTGATGCTGCCGTCTGAGGTGATTATCATCCCCCGTTACATGCTGTTCAACAAGCTGGGCTGGCTCAACAGCTTCCTGCCCTTTATCGTGCCGGCGGCATTTGCCACCTATTCCTTCTTTATCTTCATGCTGGTGCAATTTATCAGGGGAATTCCCAGGGAGCTGGATGAGGCGGCCAGGATCGACGGCTGCGGGCCTTTTGGGACGCTGGTCAACATCATTCTGCCGCTGTGCAAGCCTGCGCTGGTGTCCTGTGTCATATTCCAGTTTGTGTGGAGGTGGAACGACTTCTTAAACCCGCTGATCTATATCAGCAGTGTGAAGAAATATCCCCTGTCCCTGGCCCTTCGGATGGCGCTCGATGTGACCGATACCGTCAGCTGGAACCAGACCATGGCCATGTCCGTGCTGGCCATGGTGCCCCCCATCGCACTGTTTTTCCTGTGCCAGAAGTATTTTGTTGAGGGCGTGGCCAGCACAGGGCTGAAAGGATGATCTTATGAGAAATGAAAATGGCAGGAGCTTTACCGTGCGCGCCATGGAGCTGCACAGCCAGTATGCCTGGGACTACAATTGGATTCTGCAGACCATGGATTTTATGAAGGCAATGGATCTGAACACATTGATCCTGCATAGAAATGATTTTATTGATCTAATTATTTACCCCGGGAAATATTTCGGGTATGAGGGAAATGAGGACGACACGATATTTGAGACTTACAGCCAGATCTTCAGGAAGCTGTACCAGTACACGCCCACCAGAAGGTCCGGGCCGTACCAGCGCAGAGCATTTCTGAAACGGGTGCTGGAACAGGCCAAACGCCGCGGCATCGCTGTGTATATTGAAAACAAAGAGCTTTATTTCCCGGATATTATCCTGGAATTTTATCCCAAGTTGGTAAATGACGGACATATCTGCGCCTCAGACCCATTCTGGCTGGAATTTCTGGAGGTAAAATACAGAGAATTTTTCCGCGAATTTCCTGAGGTGGCGGGGATTATCACCGCTCCCGCCACTGGGGAGAGCCGGGTGTCCGTCAGCTCCAACCGCTGCCGCTGCGGGCGCTGCCAACAAATGAAGAAAGAGGAGTGGTTCGACCGGGTGCTGCGCGCCATGTACCGGCCTATACACGCAGCAGGAAAGCAGCTGGTGGTGCGGGACTTTGTATTTGATCCCCAGGCCCACCGGGAGATTGCGGGCGTAATGGAGAGATTGCCCGAGGACGTGGTGATATCCCTGAAGAATACGCCCCACGACTATTATCCCACATTTCCCGACAATGCCCGGATCGGCCGTGTGGGAAGCCACAGCCAGTGGATTGAGTACGATGCCATGGGCCAGTATTTCGGCTGGGGGATTGCTGTGGCGGATCTGACGGCAGACTACCGCCGGAGAATGGCATTTGCCAGAGAGCAGGGGGCGGACGGGATCATAATCCGCACAGACTGGGAGAGTCTGGACGGACACAGTGCATTTCTCACGCCCAATAAGATTAATCTGTATGCAGGGGCCATGCTTGCCTCGGACCTGACAGTGCCGGACCGTGATATTTATCAGCGTTTTCTCCAGGATGAGGAATGGCTGGAGGATGGTTTGGAGAAGGAAGATGCAGAGAGGGCCGCAGATTGGTTCGGCAGGCTCATGGGGGCCACGTGGGAGGCCACCTCCCATATGCTGTTTGTCCAGGGGTGCGTGTTCTCTGACTCCAGCCTGATGCCCGTCTCCTATGAGCATGGGTTCTGGCTGGCCGAGGAGAAGAATTCCCTGAAGGCCTGGGACCCCACCAAACAGGACGTTCTGGCCCCGGACAGGGAACATCTGGAGCTGGCCCTGGCGGAGAAGGAGGAGGCGCTGAGGCTGGTGCGCAGACTGGAGCTGGACTCCGGCAGTCCCGCCGACGGCATCCGCCCTGAGAAGGCGCGCTGGCTCTGGGAGCGTTTCCATATTCACAGATTATATGGGGAGATGTACACAGCTGCAGTGAACGCCCTGACGCTCACCCGGTATGTGCTTAAGACAGAGGAGGACCAAAAGTCCGAATATTACCAGGAGAAAAAGAGGCAGCAGGGCCAGGCAGTGGAAGCGCTGGGGGATTGGGAGAAGAAGCTGCGGGAAATGTTCCTGGAGACAGACTATCTGCCTCACACGGTCTACACACTGATGGATGCTGACAGGATGCGCTGCCTGTACCGCAGGATGAAGGACTTAAATGTGTGAAACCACAAAAAGGAGAGAGGGAAATGAGCGTTAAAAAGTATGTGCAGGTCGGAACAGGAAGCAGGGCCAGAATGTATTATGAGGCCATATGCACCACCTTCCGGGATACCTGTGATCTGGCCGGCCTATGCGATCTGAGCCAGACCAGGATGGACTATACCAACAAGGTGATTCAGGAGAAGTACGGACATGATCCTGTACCCACATATCTGTATACTGAGTTTGACCGCATGATTGACGAGATAAAACCGGATGTAGTGATTGTCACCTCCATAGACAGGACCCATCACCAGTATATCATCCGGGCAATGGAAAAGGGCTGTGACGTAATCACGGAAAAGCCCATGACCATAGATGAGAAGAGCGCTCAGGAGATTATAGATGCCCAGAAGCGCACAGGAAGGCATATCCGCGTGACCTTTAACTACCGCTACGCACCCACCAACACCAAGGTGCGCGAATTGATTATGGACGGCACAATTGGGGAAGTATTTTCCGTCCATTTTGAGTGGCTTCTGAATACAACCCACGGAGCGGACTATTATAGAAGGTGGCATCGCAATAAAGCAAACAGCGGAGGGCTTCTGGTACATAAGTCCACCCATCATTTTGATCTGGTCAACTTCTGGCTGGGAGATAAGCCTGAGACGGTATTCGCCTTCGGTAAGCTAAATTTCTATGGAAAACAGAATGCGGAAAGAAGGGGCGTGAAAGATTTCTACTACCGCTGCTATGGGAGTGATCAGGCAAAATGCGACCCCTTCGCCATTGACCTGGAAGGCAGTGAGATGTTCCGGGAACTCTACCTGAAAGCGGAGAAGGACAGCGGTTATATCCGCGACCGAAGCGTATTTGGAGATGACATTAGCATTGAAGATACCATGAGCGTGCTGGTCCGGTATCAGAATGGCGCCCAGCTGTCCTATTCTTTGAATTCCTATATGCCCTGGGAGGGTTACCGCATATCGTTTAACGGGTCTGGGGGAAGGATCGAATATCAGGTGCGGGAACAGGCGTATATCAATGGAGGCGGTAAGCAGTCCGACGAGGGAGCCCAGGAATTGACCAGCATCATGGTGTATCCCCTGTTCGGAGAACCATATCAGGTTGAGGCGGCAAAGGGCGTGGGCAGCCATGGCGGCGGTGATTCGGTCTTGCTCAACGATATATTCGGAATTCCTGGGGAGGACAGGTTCCACAGAGCTGCTTCCCACGTTGACGGGGCGCTGTCCATTCTCACCGGTGTGGCTGCCAACAAATCAATTGCCAGTGGGCTTCCGGTCAATCTAAGGGATTTGTTAGATCTTCAGTAAGATAAATTCATTTGTGCAAAAGGGGGATTAAATGTGAGTCGGATAAATAAAATGTTCTGTGCAGATGGCAAGATTGCTTTAGTCACAGGCGGGGCCGGAGGCATCGGCCTGGCCTGCGCCAAAGCCCTGGCACAGGCGGGAGCGGATGTGATTTTGGCGGATACCGACAGTGACGGCCTGAGCAGAGGATGTATCCAGATATTGGAAACAGGCAGGCGCTGTATGACCTGTGTGTGTGATGTATCATCCCTGGAATCGGTGGAAAAGCTGATGGCAGAGGCTGCTCAGTTCGGAGGAGTGGACATCCTGATCCACAGCGCGGCTGTAACCATACGGAAGAAATTGCTGGACATGTCTGAGGAGGAGTGGAAGCACATACAGTCAGTCAATCTGGACGGCGCCTATCATGTGGGGCAGCAGGCGGGGCGGCTGATGGTCCGTCAGGGAAGGGGCGGGAAGATCACTTTTATAGTCTCCACAGGAGCATACCGCGCAGGTGTTAACTTTGGAGCATACAGCGCCAGTAAGGCCGGAGTGGTATTGATGATGAAAACCCTTGCCCTGGAGCTGGCTGAGCACGGGATTAATGTGAATGCCATTGCGCCCACGGCTACAGAGACACGGTTCACCGAGGACTATTACCGGGAACATCCTGAGGTGAAGGAGCAGGTGAGGAAGAACCATCCCCTGGGACGGCTGGGGAAAGTGGAGGACTATATGGGGACAGCAGTGTACCTGTCTACGCCTGCCTCTGATTTTGTTACCGGGGCTCTGCTGCCGGTGGACGGAGGGAAAACAGCAAAGTGAGAGCCTTTGGGGGGATTCTGTGTAATCCCCCCTTCTTGTCCCAGTGTGAAATGATGTACTATAATGGTTTTATTACAAAAGAAAAAGGGGCGGGAGTATGTACCAGATGATTATTGTGGATGATGAGGCGGAGCTGAGGGAGGGCATCAGCAATTATTTTCCATGGGACAGCCTGGGTATCCAGGTGGCTGGAATATTCGAAAACGGCAGGACGGCATTTGCTTATTTAAAAGCCCATCAAGTGGACATTGTGCTGACCGATATCAGGATGCCCCTCATGGGCGGCCTGGAGCTGATTGAGCATGCAAAAGAGATATCCCCTTCCACCTGCTATGTGATTCTCAGCGGGTACAGGGAGTTTGAATACGCAAAAAAAGGTCTGCTGCTGGGGGTCAAGGACTATATAGTTAAACCTACCAAATATTCCCAGATATACCAGGTATTCTCACGTATCACGGCAGAGCTGGATTGCCGCGGGACGGCCCGACAGGAGGATGCGAGGCCATCTTCCTGTTCCCAGGGACAGCAGGGGGAGGAGCGCTCGGTGGTTTCCAGTGTAAAGACGTTTATCCGCGCCCACTATGACCAGGTAACCTTAGAGAGCGCAGCAGAGTATGTCCGTTTAAACCCATATTATCTCAGCACCTATTTTAAACAGCAGACAGGGGAGAAATTCTCTGATTATCTGCTGCGCGTAAAGATGGAGGCCGCGGCCAGCCTGCTGGAGCGGGGAACCCAGAATATCAAGGAGATCGGCGAGGCCGTAGGATATACCAACCCCAACAGCTTTGCCAGGGCTTTCCGCCAATATTATAACTGCAATCCCAAAGAGTACCGGCGGAAGAAGCTGGGCTTATAGAAGGACAGGAGGAATGCTGCCATGAAAATGAAATTTTTCCGCAAAACCCTGTCCTTTTTTATTGTGCCGGTGATGATCCCTATTTTGATTCTGGGAACCCTTTCAGGGATCACGCTGAACCGGTATATGCGCCAGGTGATCGACGAGCGCTACCAGGACCGTCTGGACAGCCACCGCACCAGGATCGATGCCATGATGAGCGAGCTGGATTGGCTGAACATGAACCTGAGCAACAATCCCAGCATCCAGTTCCGCCTGAAAAACATTATCAGCAAGTGCAGCAGCGGGATTCCCGCCAATTCTTATGATGAGATCAATACCATCATCGACCTGCTCTACGGCTCCTACAACGCCAATACAGCTGTGGAGTCCATCTATATCTATTTCAACAATGCGGGGCGGCAGTTTATCAGCAGCAACAACCGGATAACCAACCTGGACTATTTCTTTGACCGGGACTGGTATGACAGTTATCAGAGGCATATGAGTGCGCCGGAAAAGACCTGGAGTGAATTCCGCAGAATCGCGCCCTATGATTTCAGCGGTTCCACAAGGGAGATACTGACCATTTACCGGAAGGTATTCTCACCGGGCAAGAAGTCGCCTGAGGGTGTAATCGTGCTGAATATCAGGGGAGACACCATCAACCGGACGCTGAACGGCCTGGTGCAGGAACCGGAATACCTGTTTTTTATCACAGATGAGGATGGGCGGCAGATATTTGGCAACAGCCAGGCCCAGAGCGGCGAGCCAGGGGAGATACAGAAGCTGGCAGGGGGAATGGGTACAGTGCGCACAGGGAATGTGGATTACCGTGTGTACTGCCAGGAATCCGTGGATCTGGGCTGGAATTATTACATGGCGGTACCGCTTAAATCGGCGTATCAGATACCTGACCGGCTGACCAGGATGGCGGCGTGCCTGATCTGCGTAGCCCTGGTGCTAAGCACTGCCACCTCCTATTTCTTTGCCAGGAAGAACTATATGTCCCTGATGGGAATCGTGGATATCTTTGACAAGGCGACCCACGGGGAGGAACTGCCCGTGCTGTCCCGCAGGGAAACAGATGTTTATAATTACATACTCTACAACATTGTGGAAACATTTCTGCAGAATGACTTTCTGCAGGTGCAGCTGTCGGAGCGGCGCTACAAATTGAAGGCCATGGAGCTGATGGCGCTGCAGTCACAGATCAATCCCCATTTTCTGATGAATACGCTGCAGACAGTGTACTGGCGTTGTATCTCCCTGACCCAGGGGCCAAACCCTGCCACAGATATGCTGGAAAACCTGTCTGAAATTCTGCGCTATTCCCTGGAGTCCAGCCAGGAGCTGGTGCCCTTAAAGGAGGAGCTTCATATTACCCGCTGTTATCTGGATATTCAGGTGCAGCGGTATAAGAACCAGTTTGATGTGATTTGGGATGTGCAGGCGCCGCTGGGAGCGGTGATGGTTCCGAAGCTGATCATCCAGCCCCTGATCGAAAACAGTATCTATCACGGCATACGGGACAAGGACGGGCATTCCTCCATCAAGATCAGGATCAGCGACCGCGGCGGCTGGGTGATCATCACAGTTTTGGACAATGGCCTGGGCATGACAAAGGAGCAGCTTCAGAGCCTGAATACCCGTCTGCAGCAGCAGAACACCCAGGCAGGCGTCCATATTGGGCTGTTAAACACCCACAAGCGTTTGGAGCTGATCTATGGTGAGGACTATCATATCCGTGTCATGAGCAGGGAAAAATTGGGAACTGTCATTGAGCTGAAGCTGAGAGCTTATTAAATTTTTATAACCTGCTGCACATCCGCCATACCTATGGTATAATGTGAGCACTAAATTCCACATAGGAGAACAAACATGCACATCACCCCAATCACCGACCGCACCCCGCGCCTCATCACTGCCCTCCACGCGCTCTGGGAGCAGTCCGTCCGCGCCACCCATCTGTTCCTTCGCGAGGAGGACATCCAGGCTATATCCGCCATGGTTCCCGCGGCGCTTAAGGAGGTCCCCATTCTGGTAGTGGCCCGGGACGGGGATTCGGAGCCGGCGGCATTGATGGGCATAGACGGGCGGCGGCTGGAGATGCTCTTTATCCGGCCGGGGGAGCGCGGCCAGGGGCTTGGCAGGCAGCTTCTGACCATGGCAGTGGAGCAGTACCAGGTGGACCGGCTCTGCGTCAATGAGCAGAATCCACAGGCCAGAGGCTTCTATGAACACATGGGCTTTGAGGTCTATAAACGGACGGAGCAGGATGAACAGGGCGGCCCCTTCCCGCTGCTGTATATGAAAAAGGTGGATTCACTGTCTTACAGACGGGCAGATCTTTCAGATCTGGACACCCTGACCCAGGTGAGGGTCCAGGTCCTCCGGGCAGCCAACCACCTGGACGAATCTGCGGACATGTCCCTGGTGGAGCAGGAGTCCCGCAGATACTATGAGACGAGCCTGGATAACGGCAGCCATGCCGCGTACCTGGTGTATGACGGGGACCAGGTGGTGGGCGCCGGCGGGGTCAGCTTCTTTCAGGTGATGCCCACCTACCACAACCCCTCGGGCATGAAAGCCTACATTATGAATATGTACACAGATCCCCGGTACCGGCGCAGGGGGATTGCCAGCCGCACACTGGATCTGCTGGTGAAGGAGTGCAGAGACAGGGGGATTGATTTCATCTCCCTGGAAGCCACGGATATGGGCAGGCCCCTGTACGAGAAATACGGTTTTATAAAAATGGAAGATGAGATGCAGCTTTGAAAGGAGGAGCTACATGATTGAACTGCCGGAGGCGTTGACCTATGGACAACAGTTGAAGGAGCATGTAACCGGCAAGGTGGTGGTGCAGGTGCAGCCGCCGTCATCTCCGCACAAATTCTGCTGGTTTAACGGCGACCCGGACCATTACGGGGAAATGATGGCAGGCAAAGCGGTGACCGGGGCCAGGGCCTTTGGCATCTACGCGGAGCTGGAGCTGGAGGACGGCGTGCGCCTGGCATTCAACGACGGCGTGGCGGTGCGTCTATTGCAGCCCGGTACAGCCGTGCCTGGGAAATACCAGCTGCTGGTCCGTTTCGGGGATGGCAGCGCCCTGGTATTTACTGTGTCCATGTATGGCGGAATCATCTGCCACAGAGGCGACTATGACAATGAATACTATGAGCGCAGCTTAAGCGGCTGTTCCCCGCTGTCCGGGGCGTTTACCTGGGAATATTTCGACGGACTTTTTAAACGGATGAAGCCCAGCTCCAGTGTCAAAGCATTTCTGGCCACAGAACAGCGGATTCCCGGCCTGGGCAATGGCGTGCTGCAGGACATTCTCTTTCAGGCGGGGGTCAACCCCAGGCGCAGGATGGAGAGCCTCTCCCGGGCGGAGGTCCGCAGGCTGTATGACTCCGTGATCCAGGTGCTGGGGGACATGACCGCAGGCGGAGGCCGGGACACGGAGAAGGATCTCCTTGGAAATGCCGGCGGCTACCGTACACTGCTCTCCAAGAATACCCTGGCTGCCGGCTGTCCCCACTGCCACGGTCCCCTCGTGAAAGAGGTCTATATGGGAGGCGCGGTTTACTACTGTCCGGTCTGCCAGCCCAGGGAGGCAGCAGAATAATTCTTCATTTTATGTTGATTCTTCATTCCTGCTGGCTAAAATAGATAATATAGTGTAGAATGTCTAATAGATATGCACACGATGAAATTGATTGGAGTTATGGAATTTATGAAGAATCAGAGATATAAATATTTTATATACTGGGGTCTCACTGCGCTGGCCGTGATTGCCTCAAGCGTTGCCTTTGTCTTTTTTCTGCTGAAATTCGAACTGCTGGCCTCCGTCATGGGGAAGATCGTCAATGTGCTGATGCCGGTTATCTATGGCGCAGTGCTGGCCTACCTCATGCTGCCGGTCTATAACAAGTGCAGGAAGCTGGTGACAGATGGCCTTACGGGAACGATTAAGAGCGATACCGCTGTGCGCAGGCTGGCCAAAACAGCAGGAACCCTGGCAAGCCTGGCCCTGCTGGTGGCCATTGTGGCAGGTCTGCTGTCCATGATCATACCCCAGATCTACACCAGCGTGCTGGGACTTCAGGACACCATAGGCGGGAATATCAACAACGTGTCTATCTGGCTGCGTAAGATGCTGGAAGACAATCCGCCAATGGAGCAATTTGTGGTTCCCATCTACGAACAGACTGCGGTGAAGGTGGAAACCTGGCTCTCCACAGAGCTGGTGCCCAATATGACCCTGATTATCGGCGAGCTGTCCAATGGCCTAATCAGCGTGTTCACCGTGCTGAAGAACATCCTGATCGGCGTCATCGTCATGGTCTACCTGTTGAATATCAAGGGTACCCTGGCCGCCCAGTCCAAGAAGATCATCTACAGCCTGTTTAATTTAAAGCAGGCCAACAGGATCATCCAGGAGGTGCGCTTTGCCCACAGCGTGTTCGGCGGGTTCATCACAGGCAAGCTGCTGGATTCCCTGATCATCGGCGTGCTGTGCTTTTTCTCCATGCGGATTCTGAAGATGCCCTATGTGCTGCTGATCAGCGTGATCATCGGCGTGACCAATGTGATCCCGTTTTTCGGGCCATTTATCGGAGCCATACCCAGCGCATTCCTTATATTGCTGGTAAGCCCCATGAAGTGCCTGTATTTCCTGATATTCGTGCTGGCGCTCCAGCAGTTTGACGGCAACATCCTGGGGCCGAAGATTCTGGGGGATTCCACGGGACTCCCCAGTTTCTGGGTGCTGTTCTCCATCCTGCTGTTTGGCGGGCTGTTCGGGTTCGTGGGGATGATTATCGCGGTGCCCACATTTGCAGTGATCTACCGCCTGAGTTCGGATTTTGTCAACCGCTCCCTTGGCAGGAAGAATCTGTCCAAGCAGACAGATGATTATCTGGAGCTGGATTATATTGACGAGGACGGACAGGAATTCATTGAGCGAAGAGAATAAGGAAGGATGAAGCTGTGAACATTCAGATATTCGGCAGAACCAAATGCTTTGACACGAAGAAGGCCCAGCGCTATTTCAAGGAGCGGGGCGTGAAGGTTCAATTCATTGATTTAAAGGAGAAATCCATGAGCAAAGGCGAGTTCACCAGCGTATGCCAGTCCCTGGGCGGCTGGGAGAAACTGGTGGATGACGGCGCAAAGGACAAGGACCTGCTGGCCCTGATCCGCTACCTGGCGGAGGAGGATAAGAAGGACAAGCTGTTCAATAACCAGCAGGTGCTGAAAACGCCTGTGGTCCGAAACGGCAGGCAGGCCTCAGTGGGGTACTGCCCTGAAGTGTGGAAGACGTGGGAATGATGCCCTGGCAGATACTGTTTGTATCTTTCAGGGCTGTTTTTTACCGCTGTGGCCAGAGAAAGCCTGAGAATAAGAGGGGACAAGATGCCAAACTATGATTTTCATAATATATTCCTGGCTCAGCCGCTGCGTTTTCAACAGTTTGCATGTGCAGTGGCCAGTCAGAAACTGAGGTGTACTTTTCAGCGTTTTGGAGCAGGGCCGGACGGTGGGGTGGATGGGCTGTATGCCTCTGAGAATGGGAACATAATCCTGCAGGCCAAATGTACTGGAGTTAAAGGGCGCTCTCTGCTGGGAATTCTCCGACAGGAACAGAACACCATGAAAGATAAAGCGTGCATACGGTATATCCTGGTATTGTCATTAAACTCTGTTTCACTGAAGATGAAGGAAGAAATACAGCAGATTTTTCCGCAAATCGCGGACACAAATGACATCATTTCAGGCGAAGATTTAAATGGCTTTTTAGAACGTCCGGAATTTGCATATATTGAACGGGCTTACCCGGAACTGTGGCTTTCCAGCGGTAACCAGCTGGAAGAAATGCTGTCCAAGACCATGCCCAGGGAGATCATGAAAAGGTCCAGGACAAAGGTCAGGCGGATGGAGGAGGAACAAAGGTCCTTTGTGGCCACTAAGGTCTTTCAGGAAGCGCTTGAACTCTTGGAAGAATATCAGCGGGTTATTATATCCGGAGAGCCCGGAGCGGGTAAGACGATGCATGCAGACTGTCTGGCGCATTATTATATTAAGATTAAGAGATATGAGGAGCTTTACTTTGTCAACTCGCTGGGAGAGATTGAGCGGCTTTTGGGAGAAGAAAGCGGAAGAAAAACCGTAATTATATTTGATGATTTCTGGGGGCACAATACATTTTCTGAAAGCAGGATTGAACTGAACGCGGAGAGGGCTATGGAGGAGATTTTTCAATCCCTGAAGTTCTACCCCAATGTGCGTTTGATTTTAACCACCAGGGAATTTGTACTCCAGCAGGGACTCAGGTGTTTTACTGAGTTGGAGGAGGCCTGCAGCATCAGGAAGGTGAATCTGAACCTGAGCACCTATTCCCTTGCACAGAAGGCAGAGATACTGTACCGCCATCTGGATGCCTCCAAACTGGAATACAGTTATGTGAGTGAGATATTTAAAAGAGGAGAACGGATTGTCAGAAACAGTGCTTATAGCCCCCGTTCTGTGGCATATTATCTTCAAAACAATCAGGTTGGAGAACGGGAACCCTGGGAATACGCCGTGGATTTGGAAAAATATGTAAGGAATCCCGCGGGATACTTTAATAGCATTTTTAAGTTACTGTCATATGGGGCAAAGCTGATCTGTTTTTTGGTGCTATTATCAGAAGAAGAGATACGTGTTGAGGTTGAATTAAAAACAAGCTTTATGAGCCTGGCCGAGAAAAGCAGTTTGAAGGCAGATAAAGAGCAGTATGAGGAATACTTAAAGGAGCTGGATGGAACATTTACAAAAATTGTTGATTCCCAGTATGAGGATGTAAAGGTTCTGGAGTTCTTAAATTATTCTATACGGGATTTTATCAAGGAATATCTGAACAGCAATATGGCTGCATTTGAGACGCTCCTGGCGGAGGGTTGCATTTATTTTAACCACCTGTACTATCTGGTTGATGAAATGCAGCTTTCGAATAAGGTAAAAACCCATATTATAGAGCGTTTGATCAATGAGCGGGACCAGCTGAAATATACATATGTGGACAATTCAGATGTAGATTTTTGGAATTATAATATGGATGCGGAAACTTATGAATACGATGCGAACAAAATGTGGCAGTTGCTTTTGCTGTATGAGAAAGTAGGAGATCAGAATCTTTTAAGGTATTTAAACACATTCTGCGACCGTTTGATAGAAGAACTGAACCAGAACAGGCTGGAGCAGTATGGCAGGGAATGTCTGATTAATTTAATTCCGCGCATGTGTAAGAACGGGTATGTGGTTAAGCCGGAGAGACTGCTGGAACCCTTTTTCAGGAATATCAGATGGTCTCAGGAGATAAAATTCATGGAGTTTTTGAAGCCGTGCTGTCCGGCAGCATTTGAAGAATTCCGGGACACCCACATGGGGGAGATCCGCCGCCGGCTGCCCTTGCTGATCTTGGAGGACATTGAGTATTGGATGGGTGAACTGGACGGGGATGGACATATTGATGAGCTGCTGTCCGGATCCCAGTCAATGATGGAACAGTATGGATTGGAGTACACAAAATCCTTTGAGAAAACACTCTACCGTGCTGCTGAACGGTCTGTTCCTAAAAAAAGGAAATCCATGAAAGCATATGTCAAAACAGCAGGAGAGGAATCAGAGTTTGAGAGGGAAGAAAGGCAGCTTAAGGCGGTTACGGATTCTGCCAGGGAATGGCTGGTTCCTGGAGAGGCCTGCCTGACATCCAGGGAGATCAAAATGATCCAGCGCGCCGCCGGGAGGAATTACCGGAAAGGCTATCTTACGAGGGGGAAGTTTACCCGGGAAGATTTCTCAATTGTGATGGAATTTCTTGAACATCTGGATAGGTTGCCCGCAGATGAGCAAACATTTTACCAGGGACTTAAGGCCTTTCTTTTGAGAGACTGGGATGAGGAAAGCAGAAGGCAGACGGAGGGCCTGGCAAGAGCGCTTGCAGAGCATGGAATCTTTTATTTTACGGAGCAGACGGTATCTGGGTTGTATGAAGGGGATGTGGCTTCCCTGACGGACTGGCTGCTGGCTGCTGGTCTGCTTCATAAGACGGGTAAATGGTACAGCTTCTGGAATCAGGCATTTATGATGTATACCGCTCTGGAAGATTTCATGATAATGGAGGATGAGGAAAAGGAGCACTATTATCAAGAGGAGTTCTGGAATATCCAGTATGCCTCGGAAGGTAATGACTGGTTTCATATACTGGCGCAGTATGATGGAGAGAATTTTGGTAAATATCTGGCAGTGCCATATTTTGTAAAATACCTGACTTCAGTGGAACAACCGGGGAAGGAGTATGAACTGCAGACTGTTCTGGAAAAAATGGAGCTGAGCGGATTTGAAATAGGAAAAAATTCGAGGACGGACAGATGGAGAGTGATAATTCATGTAGAAGAAGCCCTGGAAATTCTGTCGGTTATTGAGAATGACGTTGTCTTTAATATCTCGGCTGCCTATCAGTCCATGCTGAATTCCAGGCCAGATGACTGGGATCGTTATAAAACCAGGCAGGATGATGAGGAACATGTCAGCATTCATACACTTCTTCAGTCGCAGGAGGGGAACCGCCTTCTCAACCAGTCTGGCTGCCTTGAAAAGGCAGCGGAGCTGCTTGCCGCGATGAGAGAATATCTGCAGCGCCGGCCTTCATAGACAGCAAATAAATTTTCTCCGAAAACCGAACGGGATGTGCTAATCCTTCTTTCTCCTGCATAAGATGTAAAAAACATTCTCAGGAGACTCATTTTGAAGGAGTATATCGAAGAACGCGCGGTAGCCATCGCCAATTACATCATAGACCACAATGCAACGGTGAGGCAGACTGCGAAGAAGTTCGGGATTTCAAAATCCACGGTACATAAGGACGTTACCGACCGGCTGGAGAACATCAATCCGTCTCTGGCGGCTCAGGCCAGGATTGTGCTGGACGTGAATAAGTCGGAGCGGCATATACGCGGCGGACTTGCCACGAGAGAAAAGTACCAGCACAGACTTCAGATGTGCAGCAAAGACGACGAGTAGAGGAATACACAGTCGGGGGAACGCTGAAAAGGAGCCATATGAACCTGCGGTTCATGGCTCCTTTTGTGATGCTAAGATTATTTCCCAATGGCTTCAAACTGCTTCACAATCTCCTCATCAGGAGGCGCGGTTGCCAGGGACACGGCCACAATGGCGATGCAGGCCACGATAAATGCCGGCAGCAGCTCATAGATATTCCAGGCGCCGCCCATGGGCCGCACCAGATATTTCCAGAGGAACACCATGACTCCGCCGCTGACCATGCCGGCCAGAGCGCCCTTCAGATTACTGCGTTTCCAGAACAGGGCAAAGAGCATCACAGGCCCAAATGAGGCCCCGAAACCGGCCCAGGCAAAGGATACGATGGTGAATACGGAGCTGTCGGGATTCCAGGCCAGTATCATGCTGACCAGGGCGACTCCGGCCACTGTCAGCCGGGCGGCCGACATGGAGGCGCGGGCGCTCATTTTGATCTTCAGGAAGTCGGAGAGCAGGTTCTGGGATACGCTGGAGGCGGCTGTCAGAAGCTGGGAATCCGCGGTGGACATGGTGCAGGCCAGAATTCCGGCCAGCACCACGCCGGCGACGATGGACAGCAGGAAACCGTTCTGGCCCAGGATCTTGGACAGCTGGATCACCACGGTCTCAGACTCGGAGCTGGTGGAGAACATGGGGATCTTCCCGGCCAGGGACACGCTGTAGCCGATTACGCCTATAAGGATGGCCACGAACATGGAGATCACCACCCAGACGGAGGCGATACGGCGGGACAGCTTCAGCATATCCTCATGCTGGATGGCCATGAAGCGCAGCAGAATATGGGGCATCCCGAAATATCCCAGCCCCCAGGCCATGGTGGACAAGATGGTGATAAATCCATAGGGGGAGGAAGAATGGTCCGCCATGTTGTGCAGGCGGGTCATGCTCAGATAGCCTTCCATAGCCTTGGCATTCTCCACCACAGCGTCCCAGCCCCCAGCGATATTGATGCCGTAAAACACGATGACCACCAGGGCGATGCTCATGACAATGCTCTGGATCAGATCCGTGGTGGAAACTGCCATGAAGCCCCCCAGTATGGTGTAACCGATGATGACAATGGCACCGCCGATCATGGCCATATGGTAATTGATGCCGAACAGGCTGTTGAACAGAGTTCCCACCGCTTTGAAGCCGGAGGCAGTATAGGGGATAAAGAAGATCAGAATCACCACAGCCGCGATGCAGGTCAGAATATTTTTCTCATCCCGGTAGCGGCGGGAGAAAAAGTCGGGGATTGTGATAGCGCCGCAGGCCACGGAGTAACGGCGCAGCCGCTTTGCCACGATCAGCCAGTTCAAGTAGGTGCCCGCAGCCAGGCCGATGGCGGTCCAGCCTGCGTCCGCAATTCCCGTGAGATAGGCCACGCCCGGCAGGCCCATGAGAAGCCAGCTGCTCATATCCGAGGCCTCGGCGCTCATGGCTGTCACAATCGGACCCAGTCTGCGCCCTCCAAGATAGAAATCATCGGTGGAGCTGCCGCCCCCCTTTTTGCTGAAGTAAAACCCTACGTAGACCATGGCCGCCAGATAGATTACAATGGCGGACAGAATCCCGATTTGTGCTGCTGTCATACTCATTTCCTCCTTGCAGAAAACATAATGGGCCCATTATAGCATGGTGAAAATTAGAACACAACACAGAACGGAGTATAGACTTAATACTGTACGATCCATCGAAAATATTAGAAAAATGCTGATAAATAAAGGAGAAAAAGGCTGTACGATTATTTTGATTAATATTCATACAAAATGCCTGACGTAAATTTCAGGCCAGAAAACTGCTCAGGAATCCGGGCATGGTGGAGGCGCCGTACTGCATGAGGGAGTATTCCCCGCCGCACAGGCACCAGTCGTACATCAGGGCCCGCTCGCACAGCGCATAACGCTTCACCATCTCACTGACGCTGAGCCCGGTGCTCAGGGAACCGTCTTCCTGGCCACCGGATATGATCCGGCGCAGCAGCTTATAGTAGGTGCGATCCCGGTCCAGCAGATGTTTTTCGCCGCTTGTGACCAGTTGGGTGGACAAAAGCCTGGCCAGCAGCTCAATGGAGATACTGTTCTCAATCATGCCGAACAGCTCTCTGTTGAGGAACAGAAGTTTCTCCATGGCCGTCATTTCCGGCGTCAGCGCGTCTGTCAGCTCTTCGTATTTTTCATCAAACAGGGTGCTCAGGGTGCTCAGCAGCGCATCCTTGCCGTCAAAATAGTGGTAAAATGATCCCTTGGAGGTCTGGGACAGCTCGATGATCTCCTCCACGGTGGTGTCCTCGTACCCCTGCTCATAGAACAGCTTCCAGGCGGCGCTGACGATTTTGCCCCGGGTATTGCGTGCATTTTTCTTCGCCACGTGACAACCCCTCCTTATTAATTATGGTTTCTGTAGTCTACCTTAACATAATTTTAGCGGTTAATCAATGAGATGGTGGCAGGCTGCCTGTCTAAAGTTATGGCTGATATGCCTGAATTGTATAGTATATTTGGAATTCCCCCATTGATTTTATGAGTCAATACGCTTATAATTGTGTTCAAAATACTTTCACACCTACTTGAACGGAGGAATTGATTATGGAAAAGAAAGATCTGGACTGGGGTAACATCGGTTTTAATTACAGAGTGACAGATAAGCGCTATGTGGCTAATTATAAAGACGGTGCATGGGATGAGGGCGGCCTGACCTCAGACCCCAATGTGGTCATCAACGAGTGTGCGGGAATCCTGCAGTATTGCCAGGAATGTTTCGAGGGTCTGAAGGCGTACACCACTGAGGACGGCAGCATCGTGACCTTCCGCCCGGACTTAAACGCTGAGCGCATGAGCGATTCCGCCAAGTGGCTGGAGATGCCCTCCTTCCCCAAGGAGAGGTTCCTGGAAGCCCTGGATCAGGTGGTTCGGGCCAACGCCGCATGGGTTCCTCCTTTTGGCAGCGGGGCGACCCTCTACATCAGGCCCTATATGTTTGCCTCAGGCCCTGTGATTGGTGTGAAACCCTCCGACGAGTACCAGTTCAGAATCCTGGTTACACCGGTAGGCCCTTATTTTACAGGAGGGGCCAAGCCTCTCTCCCTGTGCGTCAGCGATTTTGACCGTGCGGCGCCCCACGGAACCGGCCATGTGAAAGCAGGACTGAACTATGCGATGAGCCTCCACGCTTCCATGGCGGCCCACGCTGCCGGTTTTGATGAGAATGTATTCCTTGATCCCGGTACCAGGACTTATATAGAAGAGACAGGCGGTGCCAACTTCCTGTTTGTGACAAAAGACGGCGAGGTGGTGACACCCAAGTCCGACTCCATCCTGCCCTCCATTACCAGACGCTCCCTGATCTATGTTGCGGAGCATTACCTGGGAATGAAGGTGACAGAGCGCCCGGTTAAGCTGGCGGAGCTGGAAGATTTTGCAGAGTGCGGACTCTGCGGGACAGCGGCCGTTATCTCCCCGGTGGGCCGGATTGTGGACCACGGCAGGGAGATCTGCTTCGGAAGCGGCATGGGTCAGATGGGCCCGGTGATTCAGAAGCTGTACGACACCCTCACCGGCATCCAGATGGGAACCATCGAGGCGCCCGAGGGCTGGATCAGAAAAATTATGTAATGAATATAACAATAGAAAAGCATGGCGGAATCCATAACTCCGCCATGCTTTTTCACTGCCGGTCCGGAATACTACCCTGTGGGCGGCAGTTCACCGGAACTACATTCCGGCGAATTTGTTTTTAACCTTCTGAAGCTGCTGCTGTTCGGCCTGTTCGGTCTGATACCAGCCCTTAGCGGACATTTTCTTATAAATGTCGTCCTGCATGCACAGGCTGTCGTTTAACGCCTGGTCAAAGGTCTGGTGAACATTGGCAGTGGGAGATTCGATGGTGCCGTGCATATAAAGGTCGCACACGCCCTTGGTGGTCAGGAGAAGGTTCTCCATGATGCATTTGTCATCCATTTTGCTGCCTCCTTATACAAGATTGTAGAAATTGTCAAAAATCTGCTGATGCTTCTGGCTGATCTGCTGTACGCAGGACTTCAGCTCAGGATCCTGAAGATTCTGTACTGCGTTTTCACACTGTGTTTTCAGGATCTGCTCGTGGCCTAACGCATCTTCAACATAATTTAATTCCTTTGGACTCATATTTATCACCTCCGATTTTTAGTATGTACCGAACCCTTTGGTTTTATGAGACGCTTTCTGTGCATAATCATGGCAGCAAAGAATATATTGATAGTAATCGTATTGGCAGGATTTGGAGGATTTAAGCAGATGAAAAAGGAGAAATTTGGAAAATTATTAAGGATTGCTATGACATTTGCCTGTGTCGCAGTGGTGACGGCCCTGGCGGGCTGCTCAGCGTCAAAGGACGATGGGAAAAAGGTGAAGGATCTGGACTTTTCGGTGATGGGGGAAGCGGATATACCCCAGGAGCTGCGCCAGATCATCTCAGAGAAACAGGCGTCCCCCTTTAAGCTTACATACAGTGATGACAAGAATCTCTACATAGCGGTGGGCTACGGCGAACAGGCTACCGGCGGATACAGCATCTGTGTGGATGACCTGTATCTCACTGAGAATTCCATTGTTATTGACACGGAGCTTAAAGGCCCTGAGAAGGGAGAAACCGTAGGGATGGAGAAGTCCTACCCCTTTATTGTGATCCGGACGGAATATCTGGAAAACCCTGTTGTGTTCCAGTAGAAGGGTAATACGGAGGCAGCCCGGCAGTAAGGTATCCCGCAGCTTTACACCCCGCAGTCCGGCCCAACAGCTCAAAATTCTTAAAAATTGCCTTTTTAATCAATACCGCATATGCTATAATGTGAACACTTGGCAGACTTGAGTTCACATCCATTATAGAAAGGTTAAGGTCAGGGCTGATATGATTTTTAAGGATATATGGCTGGATATTAAGGCTGTCCAGGAGCGGGACCCGGCGGCCAGGAATGGGCTGGAAGTGCTCCTTTTATACCAGGGAATCCATGCGCTTATATGGCATCGGTTTGCCCATTGGTTTTACAGGCATAAGATGTTCTTTATTGCACGTCTGATCTCCCAGATTGCACGCTTCTTTACGCTGATTGAGATCCATCCGGGCGCCCAGCTGGGCCACGGGATACTGATTGACCACGGCACAGGGGTTGTGATCGGGGAGACGGCGGTGGTGGGAGATAACTGCACCATCTACCAGGGCGTAACCCTGGGCGGCGTGGGAACCCAGAGAGGCAAGCGCCATCCCACCCTGGGCAGCAACGTGATGGTTGGCGCCGGGGCCAAGATCCTGGGCGCCTTTGAGGTGGGAGACAACTGTTCCATCGCCGCCAACGCGGTGCTGCTGAAGCCGCTGGAGGACAATGTAACCGCAGTGGGCATCCCCGCCCGTCCGGTGAAAAAGGACGGAATCACCATTCCAAAGGTAAGAAAAAGCGCCACATTGGAAGAATACCACGCATTAAAGGAACAGGTGCGGCGCATGGAAGCACAGATCCAGCACCTGGAAGCAGTGCTGGCTGCCGCAGACAGCGGCATCGGTTCCCATCCCGGTCCCACAGACGGGAGCAGCCCGCAGATCCCAAAGAATAACAATATACTATAGAAAGAACAAGATCCCTTATGATAAAAGAACCCTATATAGCAATTGAGCGGAGCATCATCAAACAGTACCGCAAGGAAATCTGGCGTCCCTTTGTAAAAGGGCTGCAGGAATATGAGATGATCGCAGACGGTGACCATATTGCCGTCTGCATTTCTGGTGGCAAAGACTCCATGCTGCTGGCAAAATGTATGCAGGAGCTGCAGCGCCACAGCAAGACAGAATTCCAGCTGGAATTCATTGTGATGGACCCGGGCTACAACCCTGAGAACCGCCGTCTGATCGAGGAAAATGCCGCCCTTATGAACATCCCGGTCCGCATCTTCGACTCCGATATCTTTGATGTGGTGGTGGATGTGGATCAGTCCCCCTGCTATCTCTGCGCCCGCATGAGGCGCGGATTCCTCTATGACCACGCCCAGAAGCTGGGCTGCAACAAGATAGCGCTGGGCCACCACTTTGACGATGTGATCGAGACGGTTCTGATGAGTATGCTCTACGGCGGCCAGATCAACACCATGATGCCCAAGCTTCACAGCACCAACTTCCCGGGCATGGAGCTGATCCGCCCCTTATATTTTGTGAAAGAGGAACATGTGCTGGCGTGGAAGGATTACAACAGCCTGCATTTCCTGCAGTGCGCCTGCCGTTTCACGGAGCAGATCGCAATGG
>OKVW01000405.1_pt1 | contig 26029 bp, 27 predicted proteins | sample 1606991 | NCBI WGS metagenome assembly OKVW01 (sample SAMN03281021, study PRJEB24777) | human gut metagenome | isolation source: fecal sample PR177 from 1 month old male Malay infant, vaginal delivered... | reverse complement strand
AAGGAGAGCAATGCACAAATTCAGAACATGGGTGAAATCCTGAACAAATCCCTGATTGAAGCACAGCGCGTTCTGGAGCAGGTTTCTCTGACTACGGTGCTTGATATTGTCGGGGTGCTGAAGGAGGCAAAACGTGTATTCGTACTTGCAAGAGGCCTTACGGAGTATGTCGCCCAGGAATTCACATTAAAATTGCAGCTGTTGGATTACAATGTGGTGTTCTTTGGAGATCCCAACATAATGAGACAGAAAACGGGAAATCTCAACTCAGATGAGATCGTAATCATCTTTTCGCTGAACGGAAAAACCCCGGAATTGATTGAATCCGCCAGAAACGCCAATCTGCGGAGTGCGAAGGTCATCACATGCTGCTGTAACGAGGATTCAGAATTGATTGGGCTGTCCAACTACAATGTCATCGGGTATAAACACAAACACGATGCCATACAGGAATATGAGGTGGCGTCGCGGGTAGCGCTCCACATGATTGCCAGAATTATCATAGATTATCTGGTGGAAGAACATATATAAGTTTCATAAAAGAACAGGATAAAATCGTTTTCATTTTCTGAAAAGATTTTCATCCTGTTTTCGTTTATAGTAAAACCATCAAGGGGAGTTAATCCATAGAGAAGGAGGTCAGCGTGTGATTTACACATTAACTACAAATCCAGCCATTGACATGAACATTACAACTGACGGTATCAGACCCAGGCGGGTAAACCGTACATCCGACACCGTGTATACACCCAACGGCAAAGGCTTGAATGTCAGCTTTGTTCTTCAGCATTTTGGCGTTCCATCGGCTGTGCTCGGATTTTTCGGAGGCTTTTCCGGGGAGTACATAGTAAAGGAGACGGAAAAAAGAGGGGTTATGCTGTACCCTGTTTGGGTAGAGGATCTGACGCGCATCAATATTTTTTTGTACGACGGGGAGCAGGAGTACAAATTTGTTAACAGCGGTTCCTTTGTCAACAGAGAGAAGCAGAGAGAAATGCTGGAGATTATCAATAGCAGGGAGGACATGGAATACCTTTCAATCAGCGGCAGCCTGCCGCCGGGTATTGAACCGGAGTATTATGAGGATATACTCAGAATCTGCAACGAAAAGTCAGTGAAGGTAATACTGGATGTCAGTTCTCCCAAGTTAAAGGAGCTGCTCCGGTACCGGCCGTATCTGATAAAACCCAATGATGAGGAGGTTGCGGAGATATTCGGGATTACCATGGAAGATGAAGCGGATATAGTGGAAGCCCTGGGATTTCTCCATAAAAGCGGAGCAAAGAACATCCTGCTGACTCTTGGTGAAAACGGCGCATATTTCTCAAATGGGAAGGAAATTTACTATGTGGAGGCATATCCGGTGAAGCTGTTAAGCTCGGCCTGCGCGGGGGACTCCTCCCTGGCTGCATTTTTAAGCTTATGGCTGAAGAACAAGGAAGACGTTGAGATGGCCTTAAAACGCTGTGCGGCAGTTGGAGCCAATGTGGCGGAGAGCAACGGCATAGGGGATCTAAGGCATGTAGCAGATTATATGGGAAAAATTAATGTGAGGAGAGTGAGCTGATTATGAAGAAGGTGTTAGGCGTTACAGGGTGTCCAACCGGAATCGCCCATACATTTATGGCGGAGGAAGCGCTGAAACAGGCGGCAGAGGAGCTTGGCTGTGAAATCAAGGTGGAGACCAACGGGGCGATTGGAGTTGAAAACGCATTGACAGAGCAGGACATACAGGAAGCGGCCGCCATTATCGTAGCCTGTGATAAAAATGTTGACATGGATCGTTTTTTTGGAAAACCGGTGATCGAGGTCCCTGTATCGGATGGAATCAATAAAGCCAGAGAACTGATTCAACGGTGCCTGGACGGCAATGTGGCCATATATCATGCGTCGGGAGACACACATAAGAAGGAGAACAGAGGGAACGGCGCGGACAGCGGAGCGCCTTCCTTTGGACATACCATATATAAGCATCTGATGAACGGAGTCTCCCATATGCTTCCTCTGGTGGTGGCGGGAGGCGTGCTGGTGGCTATCTCCTTCCTGTGGGGCATTTATTCAGCTGATCCCTCGTCACCGCAGTACAATGCAGTAGCTGCAACGCTTAAATCCGTGGGCGGTTACTCCATGAATCTGATGGTGCCGGTGCTTGCGGCATTCATTGCCCAGTCCATCTCTGGAAGGCCCGGTATGCTGGCAGGATTGGTGGGAGGTGCTATCGCGGCGGATACCGGTTCCGGTTTCATCGGTGGTATACTGGCAGGATTTCTGGCGGGCTATATTGTAGAAGGGTTTGTGAAAATGCTGAAAGGCCTGCCCAGACAGCTGGAGGGACTTAAATCCATCTTTATCGTACCGATAGTGACGGTTGGAATCATTGGGATCATCATGGTGCTTCTTGGCGGTCCCTGTTCTACACTGAACCAATCCATGATGGACTTCCTGGCAGGACTTCAAAATACCAGCCCTGTTGTACTGGGAATTGTTGTGGGCTGTATGTCTGCCTTCGATATGGGCGGACCGGTCAACAAGGCGGCATACGTGACGGGAACCATGCTGCTGGGTTTAGGAAACTATTATTTTATGGCAGGGGTATCGGCTGCTTGTATCACGCCTCCGCTGGTGATCGCTATAGCGGCCACTTTCTGCAAAAACCGTTTTACACCGGACGACCGGACGGCGGGGTTGGTAAACTACATACTGGGAGCGACTCATATTACGGAGGGAGCCATTCCCTTTGCCGCCAAAAACCCCTTAAAAGTAATTCCGGTTCTCATGATTGGTTCTTCAGTCTCGGCTGTTTTGACTTATATGCTGGGCATAACTGTTCCGGCTCCCCATGGCGGGTTTCTGATTCTTGGTCTTGTTAATAATCCTTTGGCCTGGGTTGGGTGTATTTTAGCGGGATCTGTGGTTGGCGCGGTTTTATACGTACTGGTCACACCTAAAATACAGGAGGAGGAGCCCCTGTTTAAAACAAAGGCTGTTACACTGGATCTGAAGGGCAAAACCAAGGACCGCGTGATTGATGAGATGGTGGCGCTGTTAGACGATTCTGGTGCGCTGTCAGATCCGGAGGCATACCAGCACGAGATCTGGAAGCGGGAGAAAGAGTCCACAACCGGAATTGGGATGGGGATTGCGATTCCCCATGCAAAGACGTCGGCTGTCAGGCAGCCCATGGTTGCTGTTGGGATATCCAAAGACGGATTTGACTATGAATCCCTGGACGGAAAGCCTGTGCATCTGATTTTCATGATTGCGGCGGGCGGTAATGACGGGGACCTGCATTTGAAAATATTATCTGAATTGTCCAAGAAACTGATGCACCAGGAATTCGTGGCAGCCATACTGGGATGCAGCTCCAAAAAGGAGCTTGTGGATTTGCTGCGGGAAAGAAGTTAAGGAGGAACAGGATATGCCGTTAGTTACAACGAATAAAATGTTACAGGACGCCCAGAAGGGCTGCTATGCGGTAGGCGCATTTAATGTGGAAAATATGGAAATGGTCATGGCCGTGATTGAAGCGGCAGAGGAGCTGAATGCACCGGTAATCATGCAGACAACTCCGTCAACGGTTCAATATGCAGGACTGGATTATTATCTGGCTAACGTAAAGGCGGCGGCCGAGCGGGCAGATATTCCGGTTGCTCTCCATTTAGATCATGGCTCCAGCTATGATCTGGCCATGCAGGCACTGCGCACTGGTTATACCTCCATCATGATAGATGGCTCGCATGAAGCGTTTGAAGAAAATATAGCCGTGACAAAGGCTGTGGTGGATGCCTGCAGGCCCTCGGATATTCCTGTGGAAGCAGAATTGGGCAAGGTTGGGGGTAAAGAAGACGACCTGGACGGAGGGGAGGGAGACGGATATACCGATCCCCGGCAGGCCAGGGAATTCGTGGAGCGGACCGGCGCGTCCTCCCTGGCAGTAGCCATTGGGACCGCCCATGGCTTATACAAGGGTGAGCCAAAGCTGGATCAGGAACGCCTGTCTGAAATTCGGAAGGTGGTGTCGGTTCCGCTAGTTTTGCACGGGGCTTCGGGTGTGCCGGACGAGGCGGTGCGTGAGGCGGTGCGGCGAGGCATCTGCAAAGTCAATTACGCTACGGAATTGAGGATAGCCTACAGCGATGGAGTAAAAGAAGTCATAAAAACAAATCCTGACATCATTGATCCCAAGAAATATGGAGCCGCCGGGAAGGCTCGAGTGAAGGCGTTTGTTATGGAAAAAATTAAAAATTGCCAAAGTGCGGGTAGGGCAAACTAAATGTCCATAAAGCCAGATAAAGGGCGGGAACAGGCGTAGCTGCCTTATTCCCCCAAATAAACCGTATATTCAAAAAAGTCCCCTCGGACATAGCTTTCAGTGAATTCAATGACCTCCTGGTCCCAATAGGAGGTCCTTTCTATTTTCATGGCAACCTCAGTGGTTAATAAAAGTTTGGAGGCGGTTTTATCTAAGTTGGCCGGTTTGAGCTTCTCTATTGCACGCTGTACCGTGACATGGTGCAGGGCAAACGATTTATATAGCCCGTTATCCTGGACCTGCTGCGCGGTCATGCCGGGGAAAAAACGCTCCGGAAGGTATGAGATCTCAAGAGTATAGGGGGTTTTGGACGCATAAAACAGACGGGTGATCTTAATGATCTTGTCACCCCGTTCTATGTTCAGGTTCTGGGCTTCAATATAATTGGCTTCTAAAATAGAGAAGTCAAGCATTTTTGAGTAGTGGGGAATATTTAAGCGTTCGAATTGTTCCCTCAGTGTATATAATTTCGTTAATTTCTGTTCTACTCTCCGGACATTAACAAACGTGCCTTTACCCTGTGTTCTGCTGATCAGGCCTTTCTGTTCAAGAAGGCGGAGGGTTTCACGGACCGTACTTCTGCTGACAGAATACTTATCGCACAGCTCGCGCTCCGGTTCGATTTTCTGTCCCGCTTTCCATTCACCGGATACAATTTTGTCATACCATAAACGATAAAGCTTGTCGTGTTTGGTGTCACTTCCCTCTTTTGGCATTTTGTTCTTCCTCCTCGCTAAACTCCCCCTTCGGTTATCTTAATTATATAGTCAGATCAAAATTTTAGCAATCACTAAACCTTCGTCAAATTGCATGAAAGGTTATGACCATTTTTGGATTAAATGTCAAATTTTACTGAAACTATTGACTTTTAAAATATTAGTCAGCATAATGGTAATAACCAATTTGATTACGGCGGCAGTATCGGACATTGCCGCCAGCCTGCACAAAGGAGGAAAAAATGAGAAAGATTGCGAAACGTGTTGTCAGCTTGTGTTGTTGTATTGCTATGGCGGCATCTGTTACGGCCTGCGGAGGAGGGGCAAAGACAGAACCAAACTCAACTGCCCCTGCAGGAACCCAGGAGGTGAATACCGAGGCGGAAAAGACGGAAGCGGCAGGCGCAGTGGGAGGGGAGATAACGGTTATGGTGCCGCCTTGGGCGGAGCCATCACAGGAACTGCTGGATTCTTTTACCAGTGATACGGGCATTAAGGTAACAATGAATATTGTGGGATGGGATGATATCAGAAACAAGGTTTCCATTGCAGCGGTAGGGAAGAAAGCGCCGGCAGATGTGATTGAGGTAGACTGGTCATGGGTTGGTGAGTTTGGTGCTGCTGATTGGTTCGAACCAATTACTATGACAGAGGATGAGAAGGCCGGTATGCCCACCGTGGCATCCTTTCAGTACGGGGACAATATCATAGCTCTGCCCTATGCCAATGATTACAGGCTGGGATATTTCAATAAGGAGCATTTCAGCAAGATTGGGCTGAATCAGGCGCCTGATAACTGGGACGATATGATTGCAGCATGCAAGAAGATTAAAGCTGAGGGAATCTGTGAATATCCGCTGTCATTTACTCTGTCTGCCACAGAAGCGGCTACCACAAGCCTGATCTGGATGACAGTGTCAAGATACGGCGATTTCTTCAACAGCGATTTTACCGTCAATCAGGAACATGTTCTGGCGGCCCTGAAGAGTATTGACCAGATTGTTAAAGAAGACAAGCTGATTGATCCTGCCAGCCAAAATATGAAAGACGTGGAGGTATATGAAAAGGTCACGTCCGGTGCAGCCAGTTTTATGGTAGGGCCTACCTATTTTATTGGAAGAATCAATAACCCTGAATATTCCAGCGTGGTAGGGCAGCTGGCTCCGACCCTGATCCCCGGAAACGGAACCACTAAGACAGCCACCTTTGCACTTCCTGAAGGAATCGGCATTTCCAAGTTCTCTGAAAACAAGGAGGCCGCGTTGAAGTTTGTTCAGTGGTATACCTCAGCCGAAATCCAGGTGCAGCTTTATAAGGATCTAGGAAGTATTCCCACAAGGACAGAGGCCCTTCAGAAGCTTATTGACGATGGAACTATGATTGACGGGCAGGTTATGGTTGATCAATCAGAATATATTGCCTCCCCGTTCCCAGGCGGTATTCCTTCCTGGTATGCTGAGATGAGCAATGCAATTTACAACAGCGTAAACCAGATGGTGACGGGAAGTCTGACTCCGGAGCAGGCTTATGAGAAAATATCTGCCAAAGTAAATGAACTGAACCAATGATAATAAATGGGAGCGCCGTCAGTCAAGGCGGCGTCTCCGGGAAGGATAAGGCATGAAGAAAAAATCAACTGCGTATATCATGCTGGCGCCCGGCATCCTCCTTATGCTGATACTGGTCTTTTATCCGATACTGAGGACATTTCTCTATAGCCTTCAAAAGATGAAACTGACTGAACCGGCTAATAATCGGTTTATAGGTCTTGAGAATTATGTCAGTATATTTAAAGATCCGGATTTCTGGTATGCGCTTGTCAATTCGGCTGTGATCCTGGCCAGCGTGGTACTTTTTACCGCAGTGGTTGGCATGCTCATTGCGTTGCTGCTGGATGTGGATACCAAGATAAAGGGGGTTCTGATGGCCATGGCCATTATTCCATGGTCTCTGCCCCCCATTGTCAACGGTGTGATGTGGCGCTGGATCTTTCATCCCAGCTATGGCCTGATGAACCGGGTACTGATTAATCTGCATGTGATCAGTGAACCTGTTCAATGGCTGTCGGAACGGTGGTCCGTTATTTTTATCGTATCCCTTGTGGTGGCGTGGAGATGTATTCCCTTTTGTTCGATTGTGATCCTTTCGGCCATGCAGTCTATCCCTACGCAGGTATATGAGTCTGCCTGCATTGACGGGAGCAGCAGTTTCCAGACCTTCAAGAGGATAACGCTGCCTCTGCTTATGCCGTCAATGGGAATCGTGCTCACCTCCACCTCCATAACAGCCATCAATGTGTTTGATGAAATTGTATCCCTGTCAGGCTACGGGGATGTGAGCAAGACGCTGATGCTGCAGGCATATTTAAAAACTTTCAGCTTCCTGGACTACGGCCTGGGCAGTGCTATGACTTATATTATTATGATTGTTGCCGGAATTCTGGGACTTGTTTATATTCGCAATGTTTACAGGGGGGTCGACTACATATGAGAAAAAAGAAAACATTTCTGTACGGTGCCCTGTATGGTCTGGCTGTTTTTGCTTTTGCTGTGTTTGCCCTTGGGCCGATTCTCTGGTCGTTTGTGATGAGCATTACTCCTCAGACAGAGCTGGTGGGCAATACCACACTTTTGATAATTATAGAAAACTGCTGGCTCATGCAGACCAGCAGGGGGAACTGTTCAGAAACGGCATGTTCAACTCCTTAAAGGCGGCCGTGGTCTCCCTGATTCTGGGAATTCCAATGTCTGTTTTATGCGCATATCCAATGTCCCGGCTTAAATTCAAGGGGTCTGTGGCGATCCGCAACATCCTTTTGTTTACCATGGCCATACCGGTGTTTGCCACAATCATCCCACTGTACAGGATGTACGCTAATCTGGATCTGCTGGACAACCTGGTGGCGCTGATTTTGGTCTATATCACATCGTTTCTGCCCTTGTCTGTCTGGCTTCTGATCAGCTATTTTGACACACTTCCCAGGGAACTGGAGGAGGCAGCTTATGTGGATGGTTGTTCACACTTTAAGACAATGCTGGCCATTATCATGCCAGTATCTTATCCAATTGTATTTGCAGATACCCTGATTGTATTTTTGACTACTTGGAATCAATTCCAGATACCGCTGATTTTGGCACCTTCTAATATGACTAAGCCGATCGCTGTTGTGGTCTCCGAGTTTGTGACAAAGAGCAGTGTGGATTATGGGCTGATGAATGCGGGAGGAATTCTTGCAATTATTCCGCCTGCGGTTATCGCAATCATTTTCAGAAAGTTCCTGATGAGGGGAATTGTAGGCGGTGCCACAAAAGGCTGATTGGAAGGTGGTTTTAAATGGGAAAAACTGGTTTATTAGGAATTGATATTGGAGGAACCAGTGTCAAAGCCGTGGTCTGTGATGACAGAGGTAGAATTCTGTCCCAGGCCAGCGCGCCCACATTGCCCGCTTATGATGGCGATGGACAGAAAACGGACACAGGGCCTCAACGCAGGTTCAGGGCAGAAGCATTATGGGGAATTACAAAATCCGTCATAATGGAGGCAGTCCGGAGGCTTCCCAGCGGATGCCGGATTTACAGCGCGGCCGTCAGCAGCGTAGGCTGCACGGTGCTGGCCTTTGATGAGGAGGATAACCAGATCCCGGTCTATGCAGCTGCGTCCGTCCTGGAACAGGAATATAACAGGCTGACCAAATGGTATAAACGCAGTGAGTTTGAAGCAATGACCGGGTATCCCATGGAAAACACCCTGACAGGCCTGCATCTGGCAGGCTGCGGCCAGAATGGCAGGAAGATTGCAAAGGTATTTTCCGTGGATGATTTCATTGTATATAAGCTGACAGGAATCTGTTCAAGAAACTACAGCACAGCTGTCTCCTGCGGTATGTGGGACACAGAAAATGACGGATGGGCAGATTTCCTGAAACAGAGAACCGGACTGCAGGAAGCTGTATTGGGAAAACCTTTGGACAGCGGTGTGCTTGTTGGTACTGTGAGTAAACAGGCGGCTGGCGAAACCGGTCTGTCTGCGGAGGTTAAAGTATCCACCGGAGGGATGGACTATCAATGTGCGGCATTTTCGGTCAACCATCTGATTGGAGATAATCTCTTTAACATCACGGGCACCATTGATCTGCTGGCTTATTATGGGAAGTGGGAAAACCGGTATCCCAGGCAGTTCCGGTTTATCAGGGATTACCATGTGGTTCCCGGGGTACGGAACGTTATGGTAGAAGCTGTGGGGGCGGCTCAGACAGAGTGGCTGAAAAATGACGTGGTTGCCCAGAGGAAATATGGCTTTTCTCTGGACTGGGAGGGCTATTTCCAGGGGCTGGCGGTTCAATATCAGAACCAGCCTGTCCACCAGGAAATATTTATCCCCCAGGTATTCGGGTCCTATATTCCCTTTGTGGATGCCAATGCCACAGGTGTATTCGGCGGACTGAACAGAAATACGGACAGCCTGATGCTGCTTCGCACGATGTTGGAGGGAATGGCATATCAGACCAGGAGAATGGCCGGTTTTTTGTGCGGGGAGGATGTAAGCCAAAAGCTGGTTTTAGTCGGCGGCGGCAGCAGGAATAAAGCATGGGTACAACTAAAAGCAGATATTATGGGAAGGGATATCATCTTGCCCGCTGTAAAGGAGACTTCCGCGGTGGGGGCGGCGCTTTTGGGAGCAGTGGGAGCCGGATATTACGGAAATTTCAGCGAGGCGGGAAGGGCGGCGGAGGAGTTTCCCTGTGATTATGTGTTCCATGACCAGTCCAGATCAGAGTACTTCAATGATATTTTTAAGGATGTATATCTGCCGTTGGTGGAGCAATGGGAACAGATAAATAGAAAAATATCCGTGATTAATGAAAGGTATGGGATAAATAATGAAAAGAGTTAACTTTTGTGTGATTGGCGGCGGCAGTATTTTTTCGCCTGAATTAGTGGATCTGATCACAAGAGAGCTGGATGTACTGGGAGATGTCAACATCCGCTTCATGGATGTGGATCAGCACAGGCAGTCGGTGGTAGGGGGATTGTGTGAGCGGATTGTCAGAAAGAAAGAATCTGAACTGTCTGGAAAGGTCAAGATCTCCTATGTAGATACATATGAGGAGGCCATTGCGGGCAGCGATTATATCCTGATTCAATTCCGTGTTGGCGGTGAAGAAGCCAGGATTGAGGACGAACTTCTGGGCAAAAAGTATTGTATTCCCTTTGTGGAGACTGTGTCTGTGTGCGGTGTTGCCACATTCCTGCGGACATATATACAGCTGGAAAAGGTGGCAGAACTGATTAACCGGCTGGCTCCGGAGGCCTGGGTCTTAAATTTTGCAAATCCGGCGGGGGTCATTGCAGAAGCCCTCTCTAAATTGGGGGTCAGGCATGTCATTGGTGTGTGCAATGCATCCACCAGGCTGCTCCAACATTTGAAACCTAAACTGGGATTCGACGATGGGACGGAATTCTTCATGAATTGGAGAGGGCTGAACCATCTCACGGTTGTAGACCGTTTTGTGGTCAATGGTGAGGAGATGATGCCTGCCATCATGGACGGACTTAAGGATTATGAGACGGACCGCATACCATTTCCAGCAGAAATGTGCAAAAGGCTTGGATTTCTTCCAAATCAATATTTCCAGTATTATTACCTGAAGAGAGAAATGATTGAAAAGGAACAGGCAGCTGAAAAAGTGAGGTCCCAGATTGTAAAAGAGATAAATGCCAGACTTTTAAAGCAGTATGAAACCATAGATTATGTGCCGGAGGATCTGACCAAAAGAGGCGGTTCCGGCTATTCCAAAACCGTGATAGATGTAATTCTGTCCCTTCATAGTGGAAACAGTAAGATTCATTACATTGTGGCCAGGAACAAAGGGGCAATCCGGGAACTTCCCTATGACAGCTTTGTGGAGGTACCATGTATGGTCTGCAGTAATACCGTACTGCCGGTGGCCTGTGAGAAATTGCCGGATACGGCCGCTCCGCTGATCAGCGCCATGAAAGCTTATGAGATAAAACTCATAGAAGCGGCAATGGAGCGCAGTAAAAATAAACTGTACAACAGTATGATGATTCATCCGCTGCTTGGTTCGCATGACCTGGTCAAGCCATTGATGGATGAGATACTGGAAATGAACCGGAGTTATCTGCCGAAGGATTGGATGAAAGTTGAATAATTATGAAGAATGGAGATCAAACAATGTTTATAACAGGACAGGAACTATATGCACAGGGAGAAGCGCTGGTCAGGACAGAGGAATATCTGATAAAAAAGGCGGCTGAGATCAAAAGATTTTTTCAGGGAAACAAACGTTTTATCTTTACTGGCTGCGGCTCCAGCTTTATGCTGTCCAAAACAGGTGAGAACCTTTTTTCTACATTGCCAGGGGTGACTTCTTCAGTGATTGCAGGAGGAGACTATATTATTGATCCAGAATGGTATCGTCCTATGATTGAGGACAGCGTTGTGGTTGCTATCTCCAGGTCTGGTACAACCACTGAGATGCTGCGTGCAGTTGAAAATATGAAGAAGGTAAAGGGCGTAAAGATTATGTCCCTTACCATGCAGGAGGGAAATGAACTGGGGGGAATGTCAGATTTTAATCTGGATATGCCGTGGGCATTTGATCACAGTGTATGCCAGACCAGAACTGTTTCCAACTTCTATGAAGTGCTGGTGGCGCTGCGCTGTATTTATGCAGGTGATCAGAATATGATGGACGACCTTAGCTGTGCGGTGCACAACTGTTCCAGATTCCTTCAGGAAAACAGTGAAAAACTGGAAAAGCTTGCAGACCGCGAGTTTGACAATGTGATTGTGCTGGCTGATGGGGGTGTGTGCGGAGTTGCAGAGGAGGGAGCTCTCGCATTCACTGAGATCAGTATTCTTCCAGGGAAATATTTTCATATTTTAGATTACCGTCACGGCCCCATTGTCTTAAACGGGGAGAAAACGCTGACAATTGCTGCGCTACGGCCTGATGGAGGGGACTATCAGGCGGATATGATCCGGGATCTGAAGAAACGTGGCTGTATCCTGGCTGTGCTGGATAATCAGCAGGAGGACGTCTATGGTGTGGACTGCCATGTGTTTGCAGGCATATTCAGATATTACGTTTCCTATGGGCTGCCATTGGTGGCAGCATGTCAGATGATTGCGTACCACAAGGCAGAAATGAAGGGGATCAATCCTGACAACCCCAGCGGAATAACTGCATTTGTGGAGCTAAAATAGGATATGGAGGTGATCTTGTGGGTTTAATTATGACAAAGGTAATGTTAAAGGAGGCACAAAGAGGCGGATATGCCGTAGGTGCATTTAATATAGAAAATGCGGAGATGGCCAAAGCAGTGTGCCTGGCGGCAAAGGAGGAGAAAAGGCAGATTATTCTCCAGACCACGCCATCTACACTTAAGTATCTGGGAAGCCCTTATTTTGTAGGGATGGTTAAGGCTGCGGTGGAGGAAAATGGAATTGACGCTGCGCTTCATCTGGATCACGGCAGCAGCTATGAGCTGGCCTGTGAATGTATTGATTCGGGCTATACTTCCGTTATGATTGATGGGTCAAAACTGCCCTTTGATGATAATATTGAACTTACTAAACGTGTGGTAAATTATGCCCACGCTAGAGGGGTAACCGTGGAAGCGGAGCTTGGCACTGTCGGCGGCAAAGAGGATGAGACTGAGGGGCAGGGCAATCAGTACACGGATCCTGATATGGCGTTGGAATTCGTGCAGAGGACGGATGTGGACTCACTGGCAGTCGCTTTTGGCACGGCTCATGGTGTTTATGCGGTAAAACCCGTACTGGATCTTGATAGAATTGCTCTGATCAGAGCGAAGGTTAGCGTACCTCTGGTCATGCATGGATCTTCCGGGATCGGGAGAGATGAGATTGTGACTGCAATACGAAACGGCATATGTAAGGTCAATTTCGCTACTGAGCTGCGGGAAGCATTTTCCAATGGCATCCGTGAGTACATGAAGGACGACGGAGCAGTTATAGATCCCAAGAAATATCTCAGGCAGGCTCAGGAGAATGTGACTGAGCTGGTGAGGGAGCGGATCAGACAGATCAATCCCCTGTGACAGCAGCCGGCAGAAAGTGAAGGCATGTATGATTACAACAGTTACACTAAATGCTTCAATTGACAAGGCGTACAAGATTCATGGAAGCATAGAAAAGGGGCAGGTTATGCGCGTAGCCGGCTGCAGGAATACGGCAGGCGGAAAAGGACTGAATGTAGCAAGAGTATTGCAGCTCTGCGGGGAGCATGTGATAGCTACAGGACTCATTGGGGGACATAATGGCGCTTATCTTGCAGATCTTCTGAGGCAGGATCAGATTGAAAATCATTTTGTCTGTATCAGCGGGGAGACCAGATGCTGCATCAATATTTTGGATGGGCAGCGGCAGTCAACGGAACTGCTGGAGCCGGGGACATATGTCAGCCCACAGGAGCTGGATGAATTTATCCGGAATTTCAGTGGGATCATTGCCGGCAGTAAGATTGTGATTTTTTCCGGAAGCGTGCCTCTGGGAGTGAAGTCCACAATTTATAATCAGCTTGTACATATGGCAAAGCAGGAGGGTAAGACCACAATTTTGGATACCAGCGGGGACCTGCTGAGGGAAGGAATAAAAGCGGCCCCTTATATGATAAAACCCAATCATGCGGAGATGGAGATGCTGATGGGCCGTAAGCTCCATACCATTGGCGAGATTAAGAACGCAGCGGAAACCCTTCATCGGCAGGGGATTAAATATGTGCTGGTCTCTCTTGGGAAAGACGGCGCACTGATGGTATGCAAAGAGGGCGCTATCCTGGCGGTACCCCCAAAAATCCAGGTGGCCAATACCGTGGGTTGCGGCGATTCTATGGTGGCTGCTTTTGCGGCGGCTTGCGCCAGAGGGGATCGGCCCGTGGACCGGCTGCGCTGCGCCGTGGCAGTATCGGCCGCCAACGCTATGAGTGAGCGGACTGGATATTTTGATGCGGCATTGCTGAAAGAATTACTGGGCCAGGTCAGTATCAAATATATGGATTGACAAATTTACAATGTGAACATCAACACTCCTGCTCTGGCGGACTGCCAGCGCAGGGGTGTTTTTCATACGGAAATTCGGTGTACTTTTTGCCGAATCAAAGCGGAAAAAGTATGGGTGGAGGTAAACACAATTACCAGCTATACTATATTCGTAAGCAGCTTACACCGCGCGGGTGCATACAGCAGAAAAGGGGTGGTTATATGCAGATGGACGGCAGGCTTCACATGTTGCTGTCGGTTTTGTCACAGGATCAATATGTGAAATTGGAGGAGGCAGAGAGAAGGCTGCACTTGAGCCAGAGGACGGTGCGTACTCTGGTGGGGCAGCTGGATGATATATTAAGGCAGCAGGGGGCGTCCATTGAGCGCCGCCGCGGATTGGGAATCCGGCTTGTAGTCTCGGATGAGGATCGCTACCAGCGGTTTCTCGGAGCCGGAAGCGGAAGGCAGATACCCGAGACAGGAAGGCAGAGGATGGGGGTCCTGCTGACCGAGCTGTTCTGCGCCATGGATGGCTATGTGAAGGCAGAGGAGCTCTGCGATCTTCTCTGCGTTTCACGCAAGACCCTGTCAGCGGATCTGAAGAGTACGGAGCAGTATTTGAATAAGCACCATTTGCAGCTGGAGAGAAAACCCTACTACGGGCTTCGGATAACAGGCAGCGAGTTTGACAGAAGGCTCTGCCTCAGCGCAATGTTTTATGAGATTGATCCGGCGTGGCTGCTGCCGGTGAGGGACGGACTTCCGGATCAGGAGCTGGTCTGCAATCAAATGCTGGCCTGCATCAAACAGAGCGGGTACACCATTTATGAGATGGATATTCCCAACATGGTTCTGCAGATCCGGATCGCGCTGTACCGCATGGGCCAGGGGTGTGGGATCACCCTGGATGAGATGCAGCACAGCAGCCTGCTTCAGGAGAGCGACATCCGCACAGCCCAGATCTGTGCCGCAGGCCTGTCCCAGGCGCTGGGCGTTGCAATTCCTATACCTGAGGTGAAATACCTGGCCATCCAGCTTCTGGGCAAGAAAAAGGCAGTGAACGGAGGCCGGGACCAGCTGTTCATTGACATGGAGATCAACCAGCTGGTGAACCGGATGCTGGAGAGCGTGTACCAGGCCTTTCTGCTGGACTTCCGGTCGGATTTCGACCTGAATACCTCTCTGCGCCAGCATATGGTGTCCCTGCGGATCAGGCTTCAGTACCGCCTGCGGCTGGACAACCCGATCTTAAAGGAGATCAAGGAGGTATACAGCTTCCCCTACGCGGTGGCGGCCCATGGGTCCACTGTGCTTGCAGAGCATTTCCACACCATTGTTCCCGAGGAGGAGATCGGGTATCTGGCGCTCTGCTTTGCACTTTCACTCAAACGTCAGAACCGCCAGAAGTATAAGCGAAACATTCTTCTTGTCTGCGCGTCGGGGGTGGGAAGCGCCAAATTGTTTGAATACAGGTTCCGGGAAATGTTCGAGGAGTATCTGGACCGGATTGAGACCTGCGAGATCGGGGCCCTGGTCTCCATGGATTTTACCAATATTGACTATGTTTTTTCCACCGTGCCGGTGGAAGCGCCGCTTCCGGTTCCTGTCTGCCAGGTGCAGTATTTCTTTGACAGGCACAATATCAATGAGGTGGAACGCATATTAAAGCATGAAAATGCCGACAGCATCTGCCGGTATTTTCACAGGGATCTGTTCTTTACGGACATTGGAGGAAGCACAAGGGAGGAGATTCTCCACAACCTGTGCCGGCGGATCGGAGCTGCCAGGGAGCTGCCCGGAGATTTTGAGCAGTGCGTGTTAAAGCGGGAGAACCTGATGCAGACTGATTTCTGCCGCTACACCGCCATCCCCCATCCCTATAAGCCGATTACCAGGGACACCTTTGTGGCAGTGGCAATCCTGGAAAAACCGGTGCTCTGGCATATGTATGAGGTACAGGTCATTTTCCTGCTGTCCATCTCGGATCAGAAGGAGAATCTGGAAGATTTTTACAATACTGTGCCCAAGTTTATGATGGAGGAGCCATATATTAAGCGCCTGCTGTTGAGCAGGAAATTTGAAACACTGATGGATATTATCAAAACAGTGGAACAGACTCCACTGGGTTCCAGTGACATGTAGTGCACGTAAGCGCCGGATAGACGGGCGCCAAGTGCTTATAACGAGGAGGTAAGAAAGATGGGAACAGTAAGAGTATTATTATGCTGCGGAGCCGGGTTCTCCAGCGGATTTTTAGCACAGAAGTCCAGGCAGGCGGCCAAGAAGCAGAAACTGGACATGACCATAGAGGCGAGAAGTGAGAGCGTGATCAGTGAGTATCTGGGGAAAATGGATGTGCTGCTAGTGGGTCCCCACTATGCAAGCGCGCTGCCCAAGTTCAAGGCGGAGTATGAGCCCCACGGCATCCGGGTGTCACTGATTCCTACAGATATCTATGCCGCGCTGGACGGAACCCGTTTGGTTGAGCTGGCCGGGAAGCTGGCAGAGGAGAAGGGGGAGGCACAGGCATGAAAGCACTAATGACATGGCTTTCGGATGTGTTTGCACCGAAAGCGCGCGAGATATTTGCTAATCCATGGATTGATACCGTGGCAAGCACCATGAAAAAGGTACTCCCCATCATTTTGACGGGATCCCTGATTTTTTTCTACAATGTATTCCGCTCATACATAAGCTTTCTGCCGGATCTGAGCATGATTGCCAACTTTTCTTTTGGCCTGCTGGCCATTTTCGTGGCCTTCTTCGTAACCCATGAGGCCATGATCAAGCTGGATCACGGACAATATCAGATCAATGCGTCCCTGATCTCCGTTGCAGCCTATCTGCTGTTTTGCAGACCCCAGGTGGTTGACGGCATTTTCCAGATTGACAACAGCAGGATCGGACCGGCCGGAATCATGATGGGCATTGTGGTGGGGCTGTTTGTGGCAATTGTGTTCCATCTGTATGCGAAGCTCCATGTACTGGAGAACAATGACACCCTGCCCGACTTTGTGAGCGAGTGGATCAACAATATCATCCCCATCACCCTTACCCTGGGCATTGCCATGGTATTTGTGAATGTGCTGGACCTGGACCTTTATAAAATGCTGGTAAGCCTGTTTATGCCGCTGCAGAAGGGGGCACAGACCCTGCCCGGCTTTATCCTGATCTGTTTTGTGCCCGTGATCTTCTACTCCATGGGTATCTCCAGCTGGGTGTTTAACGCGGTGACAACCCCCATATTTATTGTGGCCATCGCGGAGAACATCGAGGCAGTGGCAGCCGGCGGCGTTCCCATGAACATTGCCACCAGCGAGGCGGTATTCACGGCAGCGCTGATCACCATGGGCGGCCGCGGCGGCACCCTTCCCCTAAATGTGCTGATGCTGGGATCAAAGAGCAGCAAGCTGAAGACAATGGGCAAGATCTGTATCGCCCCGTCCCTGTTTAATATCAATGAGCCGCTGATGTTTGGCGCGCCTGTTGTGTTTAACCCCCTTCTCATGGTACCCATCATGATCAACAGCATCATCGGACCCACGGTGGTGTGGCTCACCATGCACTTTGGACTGCTGAGTATCCCGGCCAAGATGGTTCAGGTGGGACAGATCCCGGCACCGTTTTCCAGCGTGATGATTACAGGGGACTGGAGGGCGGTTCCGGTGTATATTCTACTCTTTGTGTTGTATTTTGCCGCCTGGTATCCCTTCTATAAGGTATATGAGAGGCAGTGTGTGGAGGAGGAGACCGGGGCGGCAGCGGCTTAATGCCGAACAGGCCATATTTTACAGGAAATCAGAAATCGGAGGAGTATAGAGAATGGAAGAATTGCGTTTTAATGAGGATGATAAGGTAGTCCGGGTCGCAATGGAGATCGTGATTGCAGCCGGCGAGGCCAGAAACGAGGCGTCAAAGGCGTTGGATGCGGTGAAGGACTTTGATTTTGCCCGGGCCAGAGGGCATATGGAGGCGGCCAATGAGCAGATCCGCAAGGCCCACAACGCCCAGACGGAGATGATACAGGCGGAGATTGCCGGAACGGAGAAGTTCGAGCCCAGCCTGCTGTTCAACCACGCCCAGGACACCCTTATGACGGTTATGTCTGAGCTTCACCTGACAGAGAAGATGGTGGACGTGTTCGAGGGATTTTACCAGAAAATGGAAGGATAGGGGAATTTATGATACAGAATATGAGAAAAAGAATGCCGGAAGGCTTTTTATGGGGAGCAGCCACCAGTGCCTACCAGGTGGAGGGAGCGGCCGAGGAGGACGGCAAAAAGCTGTCCCAGATGGATGTGCTAAACAGAGGGACCGGGTTCGCGGACGCCAGTGTGGCCAGCGACCATTATCACCGGTACAAAGAGGATATTGCGCTGATGAAGGAGTGCGGTTTTACGGCCTACCGTTTCTCCTTCTCCTGGTCCAGGATCTTCCCGGACGGAACAGGGGAGGTGAATCCCAAGGGCGTGGAGTTTTATGACAATCTGGTGGATGAGCTGATCCGAAACGGCATCCAGCCTGTTCCCACCATCTATCATTATGACATGCCTATGGCATTGGTGGAGCGGTACGATGGCTGGGTCAGCCGCCAGAGCGTAGAGGATTTCACCGCCTACGGCGAGTTCCTGGTGAAACGCTACGGCGACAGGATCAGTGACTGGCTGATTATCAATGAGCAGAGCATCATTGTGGAGTTCTGGAAAAAGAAGAATTATGTACCGGAGAAATACCATGATGATCCCCAAGTGAAGTTCCAGATCAACCACCACATGAATCTGGCCCAGGCCAGGGTGAGCAGCCTGATCCACAAGTATGTGAAGGGGGGACGCTCCGGCGCGGCCATCGGCTATTCCCCGGTGTACGGCCTGGATTCCACGCCGAAAAACATGCTGGCTATGCTGAACGCTGAGGATCTGAAGAACCATTATTTTTTGGATATCTACTTTAAGGGAGAGTACCCTGTGGGCGCTCTCAGCTACCTGAAGGAGCAGGGGATGGCGCCCGTGATCGGGGCGGGCGACATGGAGGAGATCCGCAGGGGGAAGCTGGACTTCCTGGGCGTGAATTATTACGCCAGCAAGTGCGTCCGATTCCCTGAGCAGGACAACAACCGGCTGGTGGAGGCAAAGAGCAACCTGGCCGGCCGGAAGGGGGCCATGGGCGCCTATGAGTGCATGCCCGATTTCTACCAGTATATGAAGAACCCCAACGCAGATACCAATGACTGGGACTGGACCATAGACCCAACGGGCATGGAGTATCTGCTGCGGGATATCTACGAGCGCTATCACATCCCCATGGTGATCACGGAAAATGGCCTGGGCGCCAGGGATGTGCTGGAGGACGGCGCTGTCCACGATGACTACCGCATCGACTACTGGACGAAACACCTGCGGGCAGTGCACCGGGCCATCCAGCTGGGTGTGGATGTAAGAGGGTTCCTTCCCTGGTCCTTCCTGGATGTGCTCAGCACCAGCAACGGCTACCAGAAACGGTATGGGCTGGTGTATGTGAACCGGGAGGATGATAATGTGAAGGATCTTGCCAGGATTAAAAAGGACAGCTTCTATTGGTATCAGAAGGTAATCCACAGCAACGGAGAGCTGTGCTTAAACGACAAGCTGGAATAATCAGTGGCAAGCCGGATTGTCTGTTGAGAATGTCATCACAATGTGTTAAAATAAACCGAGACCTGACATTTTCAACAGACAAGGAGAAGCTATGTGGAATTATACAAAATGTACGGCCAGTGACAGAGAACAGAAGGTAAAAGAGCTGACAGCGGCATTTGGCGAGGACAAAGACTGTCTTAAATATTTAGCGGAAGTGCAGCGCTGCATCAGCAGCACACAGACCACCATTGTACTGCTTCAGGATCTGGATACCAACCGTCTGATTGAGATGGACTATGTACCGGTCAATGACTATATGTTCCATGTGGTCAATATACAGCCCAATGGGATCAGGGCGCAGGGGCTTCCCTGCAGGAATATTGAGGAGGCTGTGGAGCAGTTTATGAAATTCCCGCTGGGGAATTGCTGAGTTAATATTTCTTACTAAACACTATAACGCAGATATTTTGCAAGCCATTTGCAGAGTATCTGCGTTTTATTATAGAGAGGAATACTTGCAAACCAAGTCTATGAGCGTCTTTTGTAATATGAACAACTTTTTTCCCAATGTGGTTGACGGATAGAATCTTATAGTATATAATGTACTTGTACAATAAGTACACTAAAATACAAAGAGGAGGCTTCCCGTGGAAATTATCATCAGCAGCAGTACAAGCAAGCCCATATATGAGCAGATAACATCACAGATCAAGGCTATGATCATGAGCGGAGAGCTGCAGACAGGGGAAGCGATTCCGTCTATGCGCTCTCTGGCGAAATCACTGCATGTCAGTGTGATTACTGTTCAGAAGGCTTATGAGGATTTACAGAGGGACGGATTTATTGACACTACAGTGGGGCGGGGCAGCTTTGTGTCGGCCCAGAACAAGGACTTTTACCAGGAAGAGCAGCAGCGCAGGGCGGAGGAGCATCTGCAGGAAGCTGCGGATATTGGCCGGACCAGCGGGATTCCGGTGGAGAAACTGATTGAGGTGCTGAAGCTGTTTTATCAGGAGGATTGACTATGAAGCAGAATATTTTAGAGGTTAGAGGTTTAACCAAACGATACGGCGGCTTTGTGCTGGACAATGTGTCCTTTGACGTGCCCAGGGGAACCATCGTGGGGCTGATCGGTGAAAATGGTGCGGGCAAGAGCACCACCATTGACGCAGTCCTGGGTCTGATACAGAAGGATTCCGGCGCAGTCAGCATATTCGGCAGGGAGGAAGAGGGGATAGACAGGGCTGTGCGTGAGCAGATCGGCGTGATCTTTGACGGCAGTAATTTCTCGGAGGAACTGATGCCGCTGAGATTAAACAAGGTGCTGAGAGCTATTTATCAGGGATGGGATGAGCCTCTGTACTTCTCCCTGCTGGAGAAATGGTCCATTCCGGCCGGAAAAAAGATTAAGACCTTCTCACGGGGCATGAAGCAGAAGCTGTCTATAGCGGCCGCATTTTCACACCATCCCAGCCTGCTGGTGCTGGACGAGGCCACAAGCGGGCTGGACCCCATTGTGAGGGATGATATTCTGGATATGTTTCTGGATTTTGTTCAGGATGAGAATAACTCTATCCTGGTGTCCTCCCATATCACCAGTGACCTGGAAAAGGTTGCCGATTACATTGTATTTCTCCACAACGGGCGGATTATATTCAGCAAGTCCAAGGATGAGCTGATCTACCGGTACGGGATCATCAAGTGCGGGGAAAAGCAGTTTCACGAGATCGCGGCTGAGGATGTAATCAGGTACCGTAAGCAGGACTATGAGTGGCAGGTGCTGGTTGCCGACAGGGAGGCGGCCCGCCGCAGGTATCCCAGGGCCGTGATCGACCCGGCCGCAATTGACGAGATTATGCTGTTATATGTAAAGGGGGAGGAACTATGACCGGACTGATACGCAACAATTTTTATTCTATGGAAAGCAACATTAAGCTGTCCTTTCTGCTGTCTGTTGTGATTGCAGCAGTTCCCTGCCTAACCGGCAGCCAGAAGATGCTGTCAACCATGGTGGCTGTGCAGATCCTTCTGTTTGTGGTAAATACCGGGTCGTCGCTCCAGGCAGATGAGGCGGCCAAATGGAATAAATTCGAGATCACCCTGCCTGTTGAGCGCCGGACCATCATCGGGGCAAAATACATTACCATGGCAGTGCTGGTATTCCTGGGCCTTATTATGGGCGGACTTACCACGCTTCTCACCGGCATGACCGGAATGGATATCAAGCCTGCTTATGTGATCTGGGGCTTCGGTTTCGGACTGTCGCTGTCGCTTACATCCGTGGCGTTCATGTACCCGGCCATGCTGAAGCTGGGAACGGAAAAGAGTGAGATGATTATCTGCATTTCCGCCTTCTGTGCAGTGGGGATTGTTAATATAATCGGGGTGGTGCTGTCCCCAATAATAGGTTCCTGGAATTACCAGCATCCGGTAAAAGGGGTGGCTTTAACCATTATATCATTTGGACTGTATCTGCTATCGTATGCGGTGGCTCTGGAAATCCACCGCAGGAAGGAATTTTAACCAATCACAAAAGATACACCGCCGGGAATATTTCCGGCCGGTGTATCTTTTGCTGTAAACCTGGTTGGAAATGTTAAATCCGGATACTCTGGGGGAAACAAAACAGATTATCCGGATCATACCGCCTCTTTACATCCATCAGGCGCCCGGCATTTCCTCCGTAATACGCATTCATATAATCGAAGGTATTAATATAGGGGAAATTAATATAGGAACCTTTTGTCAGGCAGTGCAGACATTGATAGCGGGCATATAACCATTCGCAGCTGGCGCATTGGGCCAGGTCATCTCTCCACACTGTTTCGATCCCAATGATAAAGTTGGCGTTTCTGTAGTAAAATGCTGTGTCACGGGGGCGCAGGAGACGGACTTTTCCGCCCAGTGCATAGAGTGCCACGGAAGCATAGACAGCGCCCCAGGCTCTGTTTTTTACAAGCTGTATGATGGTGCGGATCTGGCTGTCCGTATATTGGCCGTAAGCGAACCTTCCCGCAAACTGGAATTTTTCAGAGCTGGGATAGATGGAGGCGTCAATTTCCGTGGCTTCCCAGAAGGTTACATACCGCAATGTGGCTTCTGCGCCGCGGATACTGGTAAAGGGCCGTATGGCATCCCATGCTTCCTGAGGGGAACCGTAGAAGAAACCCCGCAGGAAGATCCCCATGCCTTCCACCTGTGAGTTGAAAATGCGGCTGTTGGGCGTAAACCGGAATTCGTCGGTTTCCGTCCATTCCTGCCATGTCTTAAGGAAACAGAAGGCAGTGGATTCATCGATTCCGGAATATTGAATATCCACATAGGTCACGTGGCTGAACTCGGGCGGGAGACGGTAACTGAGTGAGGTGACGACGCCCAGATTTCCACCGCCGCCGCCCCGCAAAGCCCAGAACAGATCCGGGTGTGAGGTTTCGCTGGCTGTGATGATTCTGCCGCCCGGGTCCACAAGCTCAGCCTGTACAAGGCTGTCGCAGGCCAGTCCGAGCATTCTGGAGGAATGGCCCCATCCGCCGCCCTGTGTAAGGCCAGCAGCTCCCACCGTGGGGCAGGTGCCGCTGGGGAAGGGGAGGCCGTATTGCTTTAAGAATCCGTATAGCTCCCTGTTGTTGATGCCGCCGCCTATTTTAAGTGTACTGCCGTCCATCCGGATATCCTTCATAGGGCTTGTATCTATGGTTAACCTCCCGTCCCCAACGCACCACCCCTCGTAATTGTGGCCGCCTGAGCGGACGCGGATGATCTGCCCTTTCTCCTTGGCGCACCGGACTGCCCGGGCGGCCGTTTCACTGTTCTCACAGTAGATAATGGCAGATGGAAATCTCTGGATGGAGCGGTTGAAAACTTGTCTCACCTCAGGGTATGAGGGACAGCACGGCAGAATCACCCGGCTGCAGATTTTTTCATTTTCCATGGATGTTTTATGTCCTCCTTTCATAGATGGTCAAACACGCTCTAGTACAACATATGTCCCGCGGTGTTTAAGGGTGAAACGGCGGCTTTTTCTGTAAATACTGACAAAGGGTGTCATGAAATGTATGGTATATTGGCATCAATTAAAGCAGAGGAGGTATTTGCAGATGGCAGATAAAATTCGGTATGAGAAAGAACGGGAGCGGCTGACCGATCAATACCAGAAACCGCCGGAAGAATTGATCCGGATATTTATGGGGGAGGAGGCCTGGCGGCGCCTGGGCCGTTTTGAGGAAATGCTTCGGGAGCGGTACCAGCTGAACCGGGAGTTAAAGTTCCCTTTTGGGAATACATATGGTTGGGGATTCCGGTATGCCCACAAAAAATCGCTGCTGCTCTATGTGTTTATCGAGGAAGGAGGCTTCTGCTGTACGATCTCCATCAGCGATAAGGGTGCCCGTCAGATGGACTCCATCCTGGGGGAGCTGCCACGGGAGTTACAGGAGGCCTGGCTCAACCGCTATGCCTGCGGCGCGGAAGGGGGATGGCTCAACCGTTCCGTTAAAAGCGATGATGAGCTGCCGGGACTGGTGCGCCTGGTCGGTGTTAAGGTAAAACCGGTAATGTCATGAAACACCTATGGAAATGTCATGAAACGGCCAGCAGCCTTCTTTTTAATGCGGTATAATAATTCTGGGATTGTGCACTGCCGCGGCAGGCGCAATATCTGAAAAACATACGGTTAAAAGGAGAAACAATATGGATGTTGGAGCAAAGGTTGCCATAACATTTTTGGCAATTATCATCGTGATTATGGTCCTGTTGATTGTGCTGATCACACAGTATAAAAAACGGGTTGAGCGGACGTCGGATCCATTTCCGCAGGTCGTGCGGGATGCGGCGGTAAAGGCTGTTCCGGAGAGCTCGGAATTTGATATGATTGTGGTGTCGGGGGTGAAGGATGCCATCACATCGGCCAAGGGTTATGAGCGGATACAGAGCGGATACGACTCCCTGCCCAATTACATCTTTTGTTACCGGGGCGATGAGATCTACATAATGGGAGCCAAATACTCGTCCAGAAAAAGCATAGATGTGGATACGGATCTGATCCTGCATTTTACAAAGGGCCAGCTTCAGTCGGTGAAGATTGGAACCGCTGGGAAAATACTGCTTTTCTTCAAGGACAGCAAGCGGTTTTTTGCTATGGCGGCGGGCAAGGTGGTCATTGCTCCGCAGCAGGAGGAATATGACAGCTTCATGTGCTATATCAAGGACCTGGCAGCGGAAGTCAACGGATAACAGGGGGAGCGTATATGTATCTGATTATTTTTTGGGAATCCCTCTGCTGATTGCCCTGGTGCTGGTCAAGCTGGCCATGAACCGCAAGGAGAATAAATATGAGAAATTCCTGGCAGCCATGAAAGCGGGAGCCATGGAAGCAGCGCCGGAGACGGCTGGCTTTAACGTGGTCATGGCCCGGGGCGCCAAGGATACCGTGTCCACCGTAGAGGGCTACAGCAGCCTTGTGGAGGGCGGAAATACTATTCCTGGTTTTATTGTCAGCTACCGCGGGGATGAGATGTACATCCTGTCCATAGGCAGCGCTGCCCCGGACTCAGTGAAGGTGAACCCTGGATTCATTCTCCACATAACATGTGACCGGCTGGAGGAGGTAACCTTCGGCCCCATGGGTAAGACCACCTTCTGCTTTAAGGACAGCGGCCGGATCTTTTCAATGACAGTGACGGAATACGCCCTTCCCATGGTGCTGCAGGAGATGGCAAACCAGGAGTTTAAAGATTATATCAGAGAATTTGCAAAACGTGTGAACGGTTGATCAGGGCGGCTTCCTGCCGAGTGCAGGAGGCCGTTTTCGATGTGCGCGGTGAGGCGTGTACGGGTCAATATTTTGTCTGGATTAAGTGTGAAATGGATGGTATAATTTGAACATGCAGCGATAACCATAACCAATAAAAGCACAAGAGGTAAGATATGAAGATAGCAGTATTAAAGATCAGGCTGTACGCCCCGTGGGTGCACTCCCTGAAAGAGAAGCGGATGGTGGTGAAAAGCATCCTGGCCAAGATCCGCAACAAGTACCAGGTATCCGCCGCTGAGGTGGAAGAACAGGACGTCCATCAGACCATTGTGATCGGCGTGGCCGCTATTGCGGCACATAATGCCCAGGCGGACAGCATGATGGCGGACATCCTGGATTTTGTGGAACAGAATACGGAGGCCGAGATTGTGGGGCAGGAGATGGAGGTGCGGTAGTATACCGTACCGGCAGAGCTAGTGGAGCGGCTTCAGCAGGTGGTCATTTCCCCCAATCCAGTTGACAAAAATGTATAGTAGGTATACAATTTTATTATGGAGAAAAAAATAACAAGTGAAGAGTTAACGTATCAGCTTTTGTGCACCATC
>OKVW01000402.1_pt1 | contig 26258 bp, 25 predicted proteins | sample 1606991 | NCBI WGS metagenome assembly OKVW01 (sample SAMN03281021, study PRJEB24777) | human gut metagenome | isolation source: fecal sample PR177 from 1 month old male Malay infant, vaginal delivered... | reverse complement strand
ATGGAAATCCCGCAAGAGATGACTGGTAAGCCGCTGTTCATCGTGGAATAATCCCTCCCCATGAGGGGAAAGGCGATGAATACCAAAGCCGGGGCCATGAAAACACGACGGTTTTCAGTCAGGCCCCTGATTTACGCCAGCGTGGTGAGCGCTGGCGTATTGTTGTGCGCCTTTTCCGCCCACGCGGATGACCGCGATCAGCTTAAGTCTATTCAGGCGGATATCGCCGCCAAAGAACGTGCCGTTCGTCAGCAACAGCAACAACGCTCAACCCTGCTTGCGCAACTGAAAGCGCAGGAAGAAGCCATCTCCGCCGCCGCACGCCAGTTGCGAGAAACGCAAAACACGCTCGCGCAACTGAACAAACAAATTGATGAAATGAACGCGTCCATCGCCAGGCTGGAAAAGCAGAAAGCGAACCAGGAGCGCAGCCTCGCCGCGCAACTGGATGCCGCGTTTCGTCAGGGTGAACATACCGGCATTCAGCTTATTCTCAGCGGTGAAGAGAGCCAGCGTGGACAACGGTTGCAGGCTTACTTCGGTTACCTGAACCAGGCACGCCAGGAGACCATCAACGAGCTGAAGCAGACGCGCGAAGAGGTCGCCGCACAACGCGCGGAGCTGGAAGAGAAACAGAGCCAGCAACAAACGCTGCTGTATGAACAGCGCGCCCAACAGGCGAAGCTGGAGCAGGCACGTAACGAACGTAAGAAAACGCTCTCCGGGCTGGAATCCTCCATTCAGCAGGGACAGCAACAGCTCAGCGAACTGCGCGCCAACGAATCTCGTCTGCGTAACAGCATTGCACGTGCTGAAGCTGCAGCCAAAGCGCGCGCAGAGCGCGAAGCCCGCGAGGCGCAGGCAGTGCGCAATAAGCAGCAGGAAGCAACGCGTAAAGGCACCACCTACAAACCTACCGAAAGCGAGAAATCGCTGATGTCGCGTACCGGCGGCCTGGGTTCGCCACGCGGCCAGGCCTTCTGGCCGGTTCGTGGTCCAACGCTGCATCGCTATGGCGAACAACTACAAGGTGAGCTACGTTGGAAAGGGATGGTTATCGGTGCGTCTGAAGGGACCGAAGTGAAAGCTATTGCCGATGGCCGTGTCATTCTTGCGGACTGGCTGCAAGGATATGGACTTGTCGTCGTTGTCGAACACGGTAAGGGTGACATGAGTCTTTATGGCTACAACCAGAGCGCACTGGTCAGCGTAGGAACGCAGGTTCGTGCTGGTCAACCTATTGCGCTGGTCGGTAGCAGTGGTGGTCAGGGCCGACCGTCGCTCTATTTCGAAATTCGTCGCCAGGGTCAGGCCGTCAATCCACAGCCGTGGTTGGGAAGATAAGTTTTGCCTCAATTTCGTCGTACCGTTCTGTCATTCGCCAGCCTGATGGCCTTCGCCTCCCCTGTTTTTGCTGGCAAACTTGCCATCGTCATTGACGATTTTGGCTATCGTCCCCACTATGAAAATCAGGTGCTGGCGATGCCGTCGCAGATTTCCGTCGCCGTTTTACCAAACGCCCCTCATGCCCGGGAAATGGCGACCAAAGCGCATAACAGCGGACATGAAGTCCTGATCCATTTGCCGATGGCGCCGCTGAGTAAACAGCCGCTGGAGAAAGACACCCTGCGCCCGGAGATGAGTAGCGACGAAATTGAGCGAATCATTCGCGAAGCGGTGGGTAAAGTCCCTTATGCCGTGGGGCTCAATAACCACATGGGAAGCGCGATGACCTCCAGTCTGTTCGGTATGCAGAAAGTGATGCAGGCGCTTGGTCGTTACGATCTCTACTTTCTCGACAGTATGACGATTGGCAACAGCCAGGCGATGCGTGCCGCATCAGGAACAGGCGTGAAGGTGATTAAGCGGAAGGTGTTTCTCGACGACACACAAAACGAGGCGGACATTCGTCGCCAGTTTAATCGTGCGCTTGATTTGGCCCGCCGCAACGGGTCCGCCATCGCGATAGGGCATCCGCACCCGTCAACGGTGCGTGTGCTTCAGCAAATGGTGTATAACCTGCCCGCCGATATCACCCTCGTACGCCCGAGCAGCCTTCTTAATGAACCGCAGGTGGATACTTCCACGCCCAATCTGACGTCGCCGAAAAATAACGACGCGCCGCGTAATCCGTTCCACGGCGTGAAATTGTGTCAACCGAAAAAACCGTTAGAACCGGTCTACACCAGCCGATTCTTTAGCGTGTTAAGCGAAAGCATCCGCCAGAGTACGCTGGTGAACTGGTTCCAGCACCAGTGGCAAGGCTGGGGAAACGCGCCCCGCGATAACACCACTAACCCAGGTTAAGCGCTTTACGCGCAGTACGATGATGCGAACGCGTTTTGTCGCGCCATTGGTATAATCTCAAAGACCATAACAACATCTGATAGGCAGCCTTAGCGCTACGAACGTTCATGACCATGCGTTTATACATCCCTGAGGTAAAAATCTCGGCAATCATTCGCTGGCGCGTCAAAATATCCGGTTCTTTACGTACGGCATGACACACGCGTAACGCCTCCCAGGTAATTTGCTGATGAAATTCCGGATAAATCGTAATCCGGTCGGCATAATCGCTGTTCAGCTTCTCTAATAAGCGAGTGATTTTTATATAATGTCGCTGATAATTAAGATTCTTATTACCCTGACGTTTCAGTCGGCTTACAGAATTATTATGCAAAAAATATTTATATAAGGACTCTTCGGTATAACGCGCGCGCAGCGCATTAAACATAAACTCCGTGCTCCAGACAATATCCTGATGATGTAAGCCAGGAATAAAGCGAATATTATTCTTTTCAATTACCTCACGGCGATAAACCCCCATCCACACCACATGCGTCCACCGGCGAGAAGAGAGTGCCATACGCAACCAGTCAGGACCGGTTAACACCCCTGTTGAACAGATGCGGTCGGTGGGAATAGATTGCCAGGTTATCCCGGAATCGCGCTCGCTCCAGTCAGCATTACACTGCGCCACGTCCAGATCGTCTTCCAGCGCCATTGTCATCAACGTTTCGTACATATGCGGGTAGACCAGATCATCCGCATCAACAAAAGCAATATACTTGCCGGTCGCCGCCGCCATCCCCCGGTTGCGCGCGACCGATGCGCCAGCATTCGCCTGGTGCAGAAGTCGCACATGGGGGTAATTTTCCGCGTAATACTTTGCTATCTCAACAGAATTATCCGTTGAGCCATCATTAACGATGATTATTTCCAGAGCAGTCCATGTTTGCGCGATGAGAGATTCCATGCAGGCTTTAAAATCATTACCCGCATTATATAACGGAATAATAACACTGAGTCTGTTTGTACTGTTCATCATAATAAATCACCGAATACCTTTGAAGTTACCCGCCTTTTTACAGCCTTTGTATTAAGAAACGATTAAGGCTGAAAAATAACATTTGCAACGGTTGCAGGAGGGTTTAGCGTATAAACATCAGGTAAACAGCAATATAAGACTACGGCGCAATTACGAATTATTTATGACAATGACATTTATTTACAACTTTCCGGATAATCCTCATAAAAAAGGCCGGGTATTCCGGCCTTTTACGATTAATCCCAACTGAGAATGACTTTTCCGGACTGGCCTGAACGCATTGCGTCAAAGCCCTTCTGGAATTCATCTATCGTGAAGCGGTGGGTGATAATCGGCGACAAATCCAGACCAGACTGAATCAGTGCCGCCATCTTGTACCAAGTTTCGAACATCTCACGGCCATAAATCCCTTTGATGAACAGACCCTTAAAGATGACCTTCGTCCAGTCGATAGACATGTCTGACGGTGGAATACCCAGCATCGCAATGCGACCACCGTGGTTCATGGTGTCCAGCATGGTACGAAATGCCGGTGGCGCGCCGGACATCTCCAGACCGACGTCAAACCCTTCGGTCATCCCCAGCTCAGCCATCACATCACTCAGACTCTCTTTCGACACGTTGACTGCACGGGTGATCCCCATCTTACGCGCCAGTTCGAGGCGATACTCGTTGACGTCGGTGATCACCACGTTGCGCGCACCGACGTGCTTCGCAACCGCCGCCGCCATGATACCAATCGGGCCTGCGCCAGAAACCAGAACATCTTCACCGACCAGATCGAAGGACAGCGCCGTGTGTACTGCGTTGCCAAACGGGTCGAAAATGGAAGCCAGATCGTCAGAGATATTGTCCGGGATTTTAAAAGCGTTGAATGCCGGGATCACCAGATACTCGGCGAAACAGCCCGGACGGTTGACGCCCACACCGGTGGTGTTCCGGCACAGATGCGTACGTCCGCCACGGCAGTTACGGCAGTGTCCGCAGGTGATATGCCCTTCGCCAGAAACGCGGTCGCCAATCTTAAAGCCTTTCACTTCCTGACCGATACCGACCACTTCGCCAACGTACTCATGGCCGACGACCATGGGAACCGGGATGGTTTTTTGCGACCACTCATCCCAGTTGTAGATGTGAACGTCAGTGCCGCAGATGGCTGTTTTACGGATTTTAATCAGCAGATCGTTATGGCCGACTTCCGGTTCCGGAACGTCGGTCATCCAGATGCCCTCTTCCGCTTTCAGTTTGGATAACGCTTTCATCTCACATCCTCAGGCAATAACGCCCAGTTGTTTACCAATGCGCGTGAACGCTTGCACCGCGCGGGTGATCTGTTCCGGAGTATGTGCCGCAGACATCTGGGTACGGATGCGTGCCTGACCCTTCGGAACAACCGGATAGAAGAAACCTGTAACGTAGATACCCTCTTTTTGCAGCTCGCGGGCAAACTCCTGAGCAATCACCGCATCACCCAACATCACCGGAATAATTGCATGATCGGCCCCGGCCAGGGTAAACCCGGCGGCAGACATTTGCTCGCGGAACTGGCGCGCATTGGCCCACAGGCGATCGCGTAGTTCACCGCCAGACTCAACCATCTCCAGTACTTTAATGGAGGCTGCGACAATCGCCGGCGCCAGCGAGTTGGAGAATAGATAGGGACGAGAGCGTTGACGCAACCACTCAACCACCTCTTTGCGGGCGGCAGTGTAACCGCCGGATGCACCGCCAAGCGCTTTCCCCAGCGTCCCGGTGATGATGTCCACACGGCCCATCACATCGCAATATTCGTGGGAGCCACGGCCATTCTCACCGACAAACCCAACTGCATGAGAGTCATCGACCATCACCAACGCGTTGTATTTATCTGCCAGATCGCAGACGCCCTTGAGGTTAGCGATCACGCCGTCCATCGAGAACACGCCATCGGTGGCAATCAGTATATGACGCGCGCCAGCTTCACGGGCTTCTTTCAGAAGGGCTTCCAGCTCCTGCATATCGTTGTTGGCGTAGCGGAAACGCTTTGCTTTACACAACCGCACACCATCAATGATCGACGCATGGTTCAGCGCATCTGAAATAATCGCATCTTCGGCGCCCAACAGCGTTTCAAACAGGCCGCCGTTGGCATCAAAGCAGGAGGAGTAAAGAATGGCATCTTCCATGCCAAGGAACGTCGCCAGCTTTTGTTCCAGCTGTTTATGGCTGTCCTGAGTACCGCAGATAAAACGTACTGACGCCATTCCGAAACCGTGAGAATCCATGCCCGCTTTTGCTGCGGCAATCAGCTCCGGATGGTTCGCCAGTCCCAGATAGTTATTGGCGCAGAAGTTAATGACGTGGCTTCCATCCGCCACGGTAATATCGGCCTGTTGCGCAGACGTAATAATGCGCTCTTCTTTAAACAATCCTTCCGCACGTGCGGTTTCCAGATCGTTGTTTAACTGTTTGTAAAAATCCCCACGCATTGCGATTCTCCAGACTGGGCAAATTTCAGCACATCTTACCTAACCCTGGACGTTGATACGAGATGACGCATTATCACTTCTTCAAAATGCAGGATAAATCACGCGTACCCATACAACCGTTCGGTGAATGGCTGAAGCCTGCGCTATGTAGTGATATGATAAGAGGCATTCGTGTCTGAGATTGTCTCTGACTCCATAATTCATAGGTTACAGTTATGATCATCGTTACCGGCGGCGCGGGCTTTATCGGCAGCAACATCGTTAAATCTCTGAATGATAAAGGTATCACCGATATTCTGGTGGTGGACAACCTGAAAGAAGGCACCAAGTTTGTCAACCTGGTGGATCTGAACATTGCCGATTATATGGATAAAGAAGATTTCTTAATCCAGATTATGGCGGGCGAAGAGTTCGGCGAGATCGAAGCGATTTTCCATGAAGGCGCGTGCTCTTCCACCACCGAGTGGGACGGCAAGTACATGATGGATAACAACTATCAGTACTCCAAAGAGCTGCTGCATTACTGCCTGGAGCGCGAAATTCCGTTCCTGTATGCCTCTTCCGCTGCCACCTATGGCGGCCGCACGGCTGACTTCATCGAATCCCGCGAGTATGAGAAACCGCTGAATGTTTACGGCTACTCAAAATTCCTGTTTGACGAGTATGTGCGTCAAATCCTGCCAGAAGCTAACTCACAAATTGTCGGCTTCCGTTACTTTAACGTGTATGGACCGCGTGAAGGCCATAAAGGCAGCATGGCAAGCGTGGCGTTCCATCTCAATACACAGCTTAACAACGGTGAAACGCCGAAGCTGTTTGAAGGTAGCGAAAACTTCAAGCGCGATTTCGTCTATGTTGGCGATGTGGCAGACGTGAATTTGTGGTTCCTCGAAAACGGCGTATCTGGCATCTTTAACCTGGGTACTGGCCGTGCGGAATCTTTCCAGGCCGTAGCCGATGCCGCGCTGGCCTATCATAAGAAAAGCGAGCTTGAGTACATTCCGTTCCCGGAAAAACTGAAAGGTCGCTACCAGGCGTTCACGCAGGCCGATCTGACTAACCTGCGTGCGGCGGGCTACGATAAGCCCTTCAAGACCGTTGCCGAAGGCGTAACGGAATATATGGCCTGGCTGAATCGCGACAACGCTACAAATTCACAAAATCATTCGAGCGGTATCAAGGCGGCAACTAAGTGAATCTCCGGGAGCTTACAAGAGTAAGTGACCGGAGTGAACGCAGGCAGCCAACGCAGAGACAGCTTGAAGGATGAAGTGAATGAAGATACTGGTGATCGGCCCGTCATGGGTAGGCGACATGATGATGTCGCAAAGTCTCTATCGCACGCTCAAGGCGCGCTATCCCCAGGCGATAATCGACGTGATGGCACCCGCGTGGTGCCGTCCACTGCTATCGCGTATGCCGGAAGTCAACGAGGCGATACCCATGCCGCTTGGGCACGGCGCACTGGAACTGGGTGAACGGCGTAAACTCGGTCAGAGTCTGCGTGATAAACGCTACGACCGTGCTTATGTCCTGCCCAACTCGTTTAAATCTGCACTGATTCCTTTCTTCGCCGGTATTCCTCATCGCACGGGCTGGCGTGGCGAAATGCGCTACGGCCTGCTCAATGACGCGCGCGTGCTGGATAAAGAGGCCTGGCCCTTAATGGTTGAGCGCTACGTGGCGCTGGCCTACGACAAAGGCGTGATGCGCACAGCAAAAGATCTGCCGCAGCCGCTGATGTGGCCACAACTGCAGGTGAGCGAGGGTGAGAAGTCGATGACCTGTAGCGCGTTTTCTCTTTCTGACGAACGTCCGATGATTGGCTTTTGTCCAGGAGCGGAATTCGGCCCGGCAAAACGTTGGCCGCACTATCACTATGCGGAACTGGCTAAACAGCTCATTGATGAAGGCTATCAGATTGTGCTGTTTGGTTCGGCGAAAGACCATGAAGCCGGGAATGAAATTCTCGCAACCTTAAGCGACGAGCAGCAGGCGTGGTGTCGCAATCTGGCAGGCGAAACACAGCTGGAACAAGCCGTCATTCTGATTGGCGCGTGCAAAGCGGTAGTTACCAACGATTCCGGTCTGATGCACGTCGCTGCCGCGCTTAACCGTCCGCTGGTCGCCCTCTATGGCCCCAGCAGTCCGGATTTCACGCCGCCACTGTCACATAAAGCCCGCGTGATCCGCCTGATTACGGGTTATCACAAAGTGCGTAAAGGTGATGCTGCCGAAGGTTACCATCAGAGTCTGATCGACATTACGCCCGCGCGCGTTCTGGAAGAGCTAAACAGTCTGTTACTGCAAGAGGAAGCCTGACGAATGCGGGTTCTGATCGTCAAAACATCCTCCATGGGTGATGTATTACATACGCTGCCCGCCCTGACGGATGCACAACAGGCTTTCCCGGATATTCAGTTTGACTGGGTAGTGGAAGAAGGGTTTGCGCAGATACCATCCTGGCATTCTGCGGTAAACCGCGTGATCCCCGTGGCGATTCGTCGCTGGCGTAAGGCCTGGTTTTCGGCTCCTATCAAAGCTGAACGCAGAGCTTTTCGCGAGGCTGTTCAGGCCGAACGTTATGACGCCATCATCGACGCCCAGGGGCTGGTGAAAAGTGCGGCGCTGGTGACCCGCCTGGCGCGTGGGATAAAACACGGCATGGACTGGCAGAGCGCACGCGAACCGCTCGCCAGTCTGTTCTATAACCGTCGTCATCACATTCCCCGACAGCAACATGCCGTTGAACGCACCCGCGAGCTGTTTGCAAAAAGTCTGGGATATCACAAACCCACATCACAGGGTGATTATGCTATTGCCCGGCATTTTTTGGCCTTCGCAAATGCCAATGAACCGCCCTATGCCGTTTTTTTACATGCCACGACGCGTGATGATAAGCACTGGCCGGAAGCAAACTGGCGGGCATTAATTGGGCTGTTAGCGGACACGGGGATGAGCATAAAATTACCCTGGGGCGCACCTCATGAGGAAGCGCGGGCAAAAAGATTAGCACAAGGATTTGAACACGTTTCGGTATTGCCGCGAATGAGTCTGGAAGAGGTCGCGCGCGTTCTCGCGGGGGCAAAATATGTGGTTTCTGTCGATACCGGTTTAAGTCACCTGACGGCAGCGCTCGATCGACCCAATATCACGTTATACGGTCCTACCGATCCGGGACTTATTGGTGGTTACGGCAAGAACCAGATAGCGTGTCGTTCCCCGGAAAACAATTTAGCGATGCTGAGCGCCGATTCAGTTCGAAATGAATTATCATCATTATTCTAAAGGTAAATGAATGCCAACCCAGAGTCTTATGAGTCCATGGAAGTCATACGCCCAAAAGGTATCCTGCTCTTTTGAAATGAGTGCCTATCTGCTCTGCTTCGTGACCCTGATTGTTGCTTTGTTTGATAATACACTCAGCATGAAGCTTTTTAATATCACAGCGATCGTCGGCATTCTGGCGCTATGCTTTCGCGGAAAGCCACAAAGTTACTCGGTGAAAAACTGGCTGCTCCCGCTCTCAATCCTTCTCATCGGGATTATCGATATTGCCTGGTATTCAGCGTTTAAAGTAGATAATTCCCCTTTCCGCGCGACTTATCATAGCTACCTGAACACCGGGAAAATTTTCATTTTTGGTGCATTCTTAACGCTGCTGGTACTGACATCGAAAATAAAAATTAAGAAAGAGCAGGTTCTTTATTGCCTTTATTCGCTCTCATTTATTATCGCAGGATATGCATATTATGTGAAATCGACGACAGGCATGACGCGCCTTGATTTTGGTATCGGCACAGCGACAGGCGCGGCCTATTCGATGGTGTTTGTTGGGATCGTCAGTGGAATAGCCATTTTATATACCAAACGAAATCATCCGTTACTTTTTCTGTTAAATGCTGTTGCCGTGCTTTATGCGCTTGCCCTGACGCAGACTCGTTCTACGTTACTGATATATCCTGTGATATGTGCGCTGACTCTGGTCGCGGTTTATATTAAATCCCCGAAGAAATTATTCTTTTCTGTAATTAGCTTTTTGGTTGCCATGGCCGTTCTCATCGCGATATTCAGTAAGCCAATTTACGAACGGTATCATGAGGGCATTTCGGATATCGAGCAATACAATAGCGGTAACAGTAGCAGTTCGCTGGGGGCTCGTCTGGCAATGTATGAGATTGGCTACGATATTTTTAAAGAAGCCCCATTTTCTGCCCGATCGGCTGATACGCGTGCCCAACGAATGACGGAATTAGCGACTGAACATACCTATCTGCAAGGTGCATTAGAATTTGCAAATGTTCATTTACACAATGAGTTTATCGAAGCCGCTTCATTGAAAGGACTCGCCGGCATACTGTCGACGCTTTTTTTCTATATCGCGCTGTTCTTTACGGTTTATTATCACCGTTCTCTTGGGCTTTTTGCGTTAACGTTGGCAATTATCGGGACTGGCCTGAGCGATGTCATTCTCTGGTCCCGCAGCATTCCGATTATCCTGATAACCGCTATCGTACTCCTGCTCTTTCTGAAGAACAGATCACGCAGTGAAATCGCACAGCAATAAATTGACTATCAGAAGTGAGCTGTTGCTCACTTCTGATGCGTTGTCAGCAAACTATCTACAGACTCAATCAACGTATCCAGACTGATATCTTTCACCGTATATGTAGGCGATACCACCTGTAACGCATTGCTATTATTGGGTGCCCAGATGAGGTGTGAGGGATAGGTCGTTTGTCGCGCATTCGGGTAAAGCGCGAGCGTGGGTATTTCATAAGCCGATGCAATATGGACCAGGGCGGTATCCACAGAGATCACATACTGACTACGTTTTGTCAGCGCAACGGTATAAATAAATTCTTTATAAGGAAGCGATTCAATACCGGATATTGCAATCGAACGAATATCCTCGGGTAAACCTGTAAAAATAATTCTGTATTCAGGATATTTTAGGCAAAGGTGTGAATAAATTGCGTCAATTTGCTCATGGGATAACCGACAGATTTTTTTAGCACCTAACGCATTAATAATAATGATTTTAGTGTTACCGACAAATTTGATAATTTCTTTTTCGATCGTCTCGGATAAGGGTAAATCATAACTCACATTAAACTTATCAGACTCGTCAGTATAAAAATAACGCAGGATCTCGGTCGCCCGCGTACACATATGCGTCGTTAGGTTCTCATCGTGCGGATGATAGAAAGTGTAATAACGTTTATACCACTTATCAAAACCCAGGATGTGCGAATCTCTGACGGCGGTCAGCAGCAGACTGTGGGCAAAGGAGGGCATGGTTTCAAACGGATCCAGTACGATATCAAATGACTCGCGAGAGAGTTGCTTACGTAACGCCAGTACATCACTAATTTTGTTGGATTTTTTAATATAAAAGCGATGTATCTTGTTATTACCTGAGAGAAATGCCTGCCCTGGCGCCGTCGTCAGAACAGATAATTTCACGCCTCGATTAGCCAACTCCCGATACAACGAGCTTAATACGATGAGATCACCCAATTTATTGTTATCATGGATAAGCAGGCAGGATTGGATTGTCCGGGCATTGGCTTTGATACATTTTGGTTTAGTAAAAAACAAAGATAGAAAATTGATTTTAATTTTATTAATGAGATATCTTTTCTTTTTATGGAAAGCACCGAAGCCCATGCTAATTACCACACTGCAATGAGAAAGAAGTTAAATCTCGCTGACACAAGAGTCAGCCTGTTCACGAAGACCTGATGTGCTATTCATCTTGTTTTTTTTAGGCGACAACATGGCGACGTCTTTAGCAAGGATATGCGGAATAATATCATAACTAATTGCAGTATCGTCAGAAAGATTATAAATCCTGAAATCATCGACATTTTCACGCATAAATTTAAAAAATGGAACGATTTTAATCAAATCCTTGCTTAATTCAGAAGGCATCGGGTTGTTGCTTTCATCATAAAAACGAGCACAGCTTCCGGTAATATCCAGACCGGAACAAATGGTATTATCATAACCCAATGAATAGGCGATCTGCATCGCGGTATAGGCGACAGTATGACATGAGCAGTAGCCAATGCTAATATCTTTACTAAATCCCACCAGCCTTTTGCGTTTAGAAACAGGAACCCGGATCAACAGGTTTTTATTCCACTTCGATAGCAACTCCAGCTTCAGTTTTTTGTAAAGCCCCCCCTTTTCACGCTTATAAAACGCTTTCAGAATAAGGCAATGCGTGCGCATATACTGCTTATCCTCTTCCGAAGCTGCATCATAAACATCAGTATTAACAATCGTATACTGGCTACCCTGGCTGAACTTATAAAAATCCTGACGCCTTTGTAGCAAGAAACGCGCATCTGTTAAGACATAAATAAAAGGGGCAATATCGTTACTCAGTAAGTACTCGGCCGCACCGTTAACGGTGATAACATCAGTGTTACGCAAAAGAGAAAGCGGTGTCTTTCGGGAAGTTGGCCCCGATAAAAAAATGATGACATTCTCAGATGCTCTGCTTGCTATAAGTCGCTGAACACCGGTACGAGTTAAAAACTTAACATTACTCATATAAAACCTGTATGTTTATCATGCAACTTAAATCGCGATGAAACTTTGGAGAAAGTGTTCATGGTTATCTTTTGCGAGGATGAACGAAGTAGGAAGCTGTGTTTGACTAAAAAATGAACAAACATTTTTGCATTTCGATCTAGCAATTGCAATGCTCTGACGATGAGATTGCAGATTAGCGCACACTCTTACCTTTCAGACGACGCAGAAAATTTCGCCACTTTTTCTTATAAATTAAAAGATAGAAGCCCAGATCTTTATCATTATTTTCAATACCATAATGCCGTTCTAAATCAATGCGATCTTTCGCCATACGCTGCCGGGAAGGACGCTTACCTGAAAGGTCGATGATTCTTATTTCGCCATTTTGTAATATAAAGTTACCTTTATGCGGATCGCCAGAAACCATACCATGTTGATGTAGTTTATGAATGGAGTGCTGAATTTTTTCTTTCACCGCTGGCGAAATTTCTGGCATATCAGCCAGTTCCACACCTTCGATATACTCAATTAACATGATATAGGTATGTACGTAACGTAACGTTTTTACTTCAGCAAGAAGATAAAAATCATTCAATGCCTCAAAACCTTCCCGACGCACACGATCCGTCTGATAAAAAAGCTTTTCGTAGTAGTCACCTTTTACCAGCGACTTTAAAAAACGTTCAGTATTTTTAACTTTTGGGTGAAATACTTTCAGTATATATTTACCATATTCTGTATCGATTAATACGACTTTTGTATCTTCAATACTACGAAATACTTTTATTACTTTTAGGTTATGTGACAAAAAATCATTGAATATATCGATGTATTTTTTGCCATCTTTCTTGGTAAAGACAGTGTAGTTTTTTATTTTTGTTTCAATAATCATAGTTTAGGAAGATATTATTTCGCCAGAATTTTTCGATAGAGGTAAGCTGCACCCGCGATAATGCCATGTAAGTAACGCTTCTGAACCAAAAGATGTTTATATCTTTTTTTGTACTCAACCATCGTTCGCGCATCTTTGCCAGGCACATCTTTCCATGGTGATTTAACTAACGCATTCCTGTAATAGATAACAGAGGGATAATTTGCCCAGGCATGCCATGGTTTAGTGGCTCCTGTAAAATGAATTAATTTAGTATCAGCATGGATTACATCCCGATACTTTTCATGTGTCTTATCGTTTAGTTCGCTTTTTATCGTATAAATTGTATTGAATTCGCGAGGTAAAAAATAAACCTTATCAATAAGTAAAATATTTAATACATCCTGATCAGGGTATTTAAAGAATGTGGCATTACCGTCCTTGCCTGTCAATAATGATAATGCTCTTGCAGTGAGTTTGTTTTCAGCCCATTGCTGTAGATTAACCAGAACGACACCAGAGTTGAAATAACGTCCCTGAAGATTAAAAGATGGCAACCGCTCATTTACTCTGGCTTGAATAGAATCAACATCTTTTACCACTGCCGCAACAATGTTATTTATGTTCAGGTGCAGTAGTTCATCCAATGGACCTTTGCAAACCACATCAGCATCGAGGTAAAGTAATTTATCAATTTTATGATTCAAATAATCAAAAGCAAACAGTCGAAAGTACATGGCTCGCGACCAGACTTGTGTTTTCGGCAATGCTTCAAGGCAAGTGACATTAATAAGATACAAGGAAATTTTAATCTTATATTGAGCTGCCAGTACTCCAACTTTCTCGACAAAACTATTTGTATAATGATCACAGATGATATGAAATGCGACATTGATTTTATTATGGATTAACACCGAGGTAATAGATACCCCAACGCCATCGAGATAGTTCTCATCGATTCCATAAGAGATATTTAATGCATTACCATTTTTATCAGAACGCTCATCAAAAGTTTTATATTCTGATATCTCTATTTCAGGAAATGAGTCCACTGCATCACCTATAATTATTTTTATTTGACAATTTTACTTTTAAAGTAAAGTAAATAATCTGCCATACCAGAAAAATATTTCTTCTGATTAAACATGTGTTTTGCTGCATAACGTAGTTGGTGACTATTTTTTGGTTTTAACAATTCAGCATTACACCAGGGCGACAACTTTTTCGCGTTCAGAAAACATTGTGCAACAGGGTAATCTCCCCATTGATGCCAGGGTTTAGTCGGTCCAATATAGTGAATAAAAACCGTGCTCTCAGTAACAGGATTTTCAACATCCGGCTTCAATTCATAATTGATGCTGAACTGGGTATTGAATTTTTTGTCGACAAAACGCGCTTTACCGACCAATAGCATATTCAGTACGTCCTGATCCAGATGGGTGATACGCTGCACAACATCCGGATCGCGAAGCATTTCAATGGCTTTACGCGAAATAGATTCAGCAGACCAGCGAGGTATGTTGATTAACAAAAAACCGGCATTAAAATAACCCGAAACCAGACCCGGCGTTGCAAGACTGACTGAACGCTTTGTCCACCAGCCCGTCTCCCCCTCAGCCACCACGGCTGCGATTTCATGTTCAGCAAACTGGAGATCGATTAGCTCCTGTAGGCTGCCTTTGCACGCTATATCGGCATCCAGGTAAAGCACTTTATCTGTTTTATCGGCGAAATGGTCGGCGATGATGAATCTGAAATACGTTGCATAGGACCAGTTTTTAGTGCTCGGCAACGATTTTAGCTGTTCACAGTCAACTAAATAGACAACAATCCGGGTGGCATATTGCTTTGCTAACGCTTTGAACCGTTTTTGTTCTTCATCACTGAATGAATCAGTAAATACATGAAAAGCAAAAGGTGTATCTGGATTAGCAATTAAAATTGATGCAATTGACACCCCACAGCCAAAAAGAAAGTTCTTGTCGATGCCATAGGCGATATTAAAATGTTCAACGTCACTATGTCCTGCATAGTTGTAATCTAAAGTCTGTTGAATGACCTTTTCTTCAAAATACTTTTCAGTCATAGTGATCACTTATTAATTTTTGAAAAAATTACGCTTTTTAAATTTTTAAAATAGACTTCATTATAAAAATTATCTATCGTTGCTGGGATTATATTATTATTGTATTTCCTTTTACCCGCGATAACTTCATTGAGAAGAAGGGTAAAATGGTCAATATTGTTCGGCGGGTACAAATCCCCGTTAATTCCAGGTCTGATCATATCTCGCGGACCTGACATACAATCAGAGCTAATACATGGGATGCCATAGGACATAGCCTCCAGTAAAGTCATAGGAAAACCTTCGAATGACGATGTCAGTAGTAACGCTGAGACATTCTTAATGTCGTGCTTTACAACCTCCCAGGGAGAAATCTGCCATCCGTGCCAGGTAATGCAATCAGCGATACCCAGCTCCTGACCATAATCCTGGCATTTTTGAAAATCTGAACCATCGCCTATCACATGTAAGTGCCATTCCCCTTCGGCGCGGGATAAGCCATCGAGTAAATCCTTAATCCTTTTTTGACCTTCAAACTTCATCCTCCCCACGTAAAGAAAGACTGCGGGTTGAGAATCTTTGGGCTGCGGGATAATGTCCGTTTTTCTTGAAACCGGATTATAAACGATTGTGATATTCTGGTCGGCAATGCCCCTTGCCATCATCTGTTCTTTAATACCACTACTGATTGCCAGATGATAATCCGCCCAGGTGATGCACTCTGCGTGTTTCTTATGATCCAATGAGAAATGTGGCCATGAAAAAAGCACAAAACTTACAGCAGATTTTTCCCGCGCTTTACTGGCTAACAGGCAGGACAACACATCGATACAGATCACCACATCAGGCTTTGTTTTCTTTAACCATTGGCTAAAAGCATGAATATGCTTTGCCCTACGAAAAAAACCCAGACGGATGTTAGAAAAAGAGCATGTATAATCAATTCCTTTCAGCCATGCCTTATCCATTTTGTCGTGTCGACAAAAGAAAAACATCTCGCAAGATATTTCAGCATGTTCGGTCTGGAAATTATGAATAACATCCCGAATAACCGTTTCCATGCCACCAAAACCAGAGACCGCTTCACCTACAAATGCAATTTTCATAATGGGTTATTGTTTTGTATTTAAAATGAGGAGTTGTTATGGAAATCATTTTATCTGAATGCTTTCTTAATTTCCTCAAGCATATGTTCTGGACTGTATCTGTAAAGAATATCTTGTGGAACAGGCGTTTTTGGAGAATTAATAAAATAATCAAATTCGTCCCAGATATCTACATCAAGGATAAAGAAGCGTTCCTTTGTGTATATCTCAGAGTTCAGGATAGACTTATTATTTGTGATTACCTTCTTATTAAAATACAAAGCTTCCAAAATACGCAGCGTCCAACCGGATTGATTTTCTTGTGTAATATCAACAATAATATCCGATGCTAATGCACGATTTAGATTTTCTTTATAAGATAATGGATTGTCTATCAGATAAGCTGAATCATCGTTCGTTGTATTATCTCTGACAATGTTAAAATCTAAAACAGCACCAAATGACAGTAATTTTTTTGCCAACGGCATTAATGTACTCAACCGATTTTTATCTTTACCAAGAAAATAACAGATTATATGTCTGTTTTTTCTCTCCTCAGATACAAAATGGGATATTTCATTAAGACCAACAGGGAAAAATTGATCCAGATATTTTACTTTTTCAGTTTCATTTTGTTTATTTTCGAAATCGTAAATCAGATCAAAAGAATCTTTATGCTTATGAATAAAAGATGCACCTACCGAATTTCTCAACAACAGGACTTTCTTGCATTTTAGATTATTAATGATTTGTGGTGTAATGCCTTTACTGATAACACTATCATTAAATACCGAAATATCATTACATTTTAGATTTTTCAGGTGATTTCTGATAAATAATTTACCCAGCCAGTCTGTACTGATACCCAGTTTTCTCAATTTTTTGGCTATCCAGACATAACGGGAGGGAACGGGCAGATTAATGACCTGATAATGTTGACGTAAGTAGTCGATCATTTTCAGTTCATAATCGGCTTTCCAGTTTATAAAATAGACAGTCATGTAACGTCACACCAGCAGTGTTTTTATAATATTCAGATAAAAAGTGAAAATCACAACCCTTTACGCTGCGTTCGCTCTTTTATTTGCACTGCTTTTGTTTCAGCGTGTGAGAGTAAACCCGCCTCTTTGCGCAAAATGACTTTTAAAGGCTCGCCAAAGTAAACCTTCAGAAACCGCCAGATATCCCGTTGCGTCAAACCGATATTCAGTGACGAAAAATAGAGACCGACCAGATCTTTGTCACGCCAGCGACGTGGAACACGTGAACGAATCTGCGCACGATGTAAATCGATAACTGAGATCTTTAAATCATCCTTACGGCCATTAAACGGTAAATGCAGCAGGAAGTGGCAAATATAACAGTCGCGATGGTTAATACCGCCCGCATGCATGTTACGCACCATTGTCGCAACGCGCTCAATGAGCATTCGCTTCACTTTTATGTCGGGAGGATTGGTGGCCCAATCTGCGCAATAGTCTTCCAGACTAATAGTTGGCGTAAGGTCTTCGGTAATGATGAACGACGTTTTGGTCAGTGGATTCAGACCTTTTTCACCAAACCCAACGCCGTGCATTGTATCCACCCCCAAATTATGGAGGCGATGAATGGCATTCCACTCTCTGTCCGCACCTAAAACCGGCATACGCAGCGAGAGTAGATTTTTTACGATCTCCTTGAGAGACGTGCCACGGTGCCATTTGAGAAAATAGCTTTTCCCTGCCAGTTCAAATCGCAGCGTCCGACGAGTTTCCAGCTCTCTGAAAACTTCGCCCTGCAGCGTTTTAACTTCCTCAAACGCATCTTTTCCGCGCCATAACGTGGCTAACGGCTCTTTTAATTCAACCATTCAGACCACCTGTTATGATATCCGCCGCCTTTTCCGGCAGACTGTATAAATCCTGCGTATCGGCATAATGCCGCGCATTTTCAGCCCATGCGGTACGTAATGACGGCTGTGTAAGCGCCTTACGCAAAATATCGTTCAACGCTTCCTGTCGCCAGGGTTCTTCAATGACTGCGCCACAGTTTGCGTCCGCAATGTAGTGCGCATACCCGCATACCGCAGAGGTCAGAACAGGTAAACCAGCAGTTATCGCCTCAAGCAAAACGATACCCGCAGCTTCCTGATAGGCCGGATGCAATAATAAATCGGCGGCAGCCATTAACTCCGCCACATCATTGCGTCCGGAAAAGAAATGCACATTTGCTCGCACACCGCGTTTTTCCGCCAGAGCTTCAAATTTTCGCGGTTTGTCTTGCCCGACAATATACAAAATCGTGTTATGTCGTAATGCCTCAGGCAATGAAGCCAGCGCTTCAATCGAGCGGTCCACGCCTTTACGGGTAAAATCAGACCCCACCTGCAACAATAAATTTTGCTGCTCTGTGATGCCGTTTTTCTCGCGATATCGTTCCCGGGCATTCGGAATTTGCGCACTGTATTTTCTGTCCGGATAAATTCCCGGCGGGAGGATATGAAAACGCTCAGCTTCGGTTTGATAATGTTTCTGAAAATCCGCGATTTGCGTATCCGTCAGCATGAGTAATTGCGTCGATTTTCCCTGTTCAAACGTTGCCCGTTCAAACGCCGCATAATGGCGATAACGGGATGTCAGACGGTAGAAAAAACCTTTTTCTTGCGCAACCTTCTCGGCGTAACAGACATCAGCAGCAAAATAGACATCCAGGCCAGGCATCTTGTTAAAGCCCACAACCCTGTCCACTGGATGTTCGCGCAAATGTGCCTGCACCCAGGCATAATATTCCGCATTGCGTCCATGATTGGTCCGCGATTTAACCGGCACGCGAATCAGCTCAAAATCATCCGGGCATTCGCCATCCCAGGATTGCGTATAAATCCGAACCTGATGACCGCGAGCGGCAACGGTTTGCGCAATACGCATAAAGTCACGTTGTAATCCACCGAACGGAAAATACTTATACAAACAAAAAGCGACAATCATACCGGCGCATCCATTTCGATAACTTGCGCATTCTGCGGCAACATTTTTTCAGTTGCGGCAATCACATCTTCAGCGGGAATAACGGACATATATTTTTTGTCACGATCCAGTTCAGAACGCTTTGGCATCGCCTGATAGTCTCCGGCCCAAAACTGAATAATATTGTCGGTCCATGGGCGCCAGAATACGTGGTCAGTTGCGCCAAAAAGAGAGATCACTGGCGTGTTAACCGCAGCAGCAATGTGGCCCGGCGCAGAATCGACGCCAATAAAGAGGGCAGCATGATCAATTAATGCGCCTAATTCAGGGAATCGCGTTTTACCCGCCAGCCCGGTAATCGGTTTCGTTTTACACCCCTGTGCAATCTCTTCCACACAGGCTAAATCGTCAGCAGACGGACCCGACGTCAGCACCACCTGGTAACCACGATGCTCCAGGGCATCGATGACGCGAGAAAATTTATCGTTGTCCCAGCACTTAAATAGCTGTCTTGCGGTAGGTTGAATCACCACATATTGACGAGAGACACTAAGTCGCTGAAGTTGCTGACACATATTCGCCCAGTGCTCCGGGCGATAGCTCATCGTCGTTTTACTGACAATATGTTCCAGCTCAAGCGGTTTAAGCGCAGACAACGTACGTTCAACGACATGTTCACCGGAATAGGGAACAAGGTGCGTGAAACTCTGTTTCCAGAATGCAGACTGCCGGTTGGCAAAATCCTGGGATATTTTGACCCTTGCATTCAGAAAACGAACAATCAGTGCAACGATCCACTGATCGGTAAGATTGATAACCAGATCATAATGATTGGCGCGTAAGGTCTTAATCAGCGAAAGCGCATTTTTAATTTTATCTGCTGCTCCCGTCCCTTTATTACTGATGCCATAAAGCGCATTAATTTCAGGGTTCTCAGACAAGATAGGTATCGTATCCTGATAAAGCAGCATATCAATTTTGGCGTCAGGATAATTCTGCTTCAGCGTACTGATAACGGGGGTGGTTAAAAGCATATCCCCGTGGAAACGCATTTTGATAACCAGAATTTTTCGAAAAGGCTTTTCCACACGCGACTCTTTTGTTGTGATTGTCCGGTAAAGTTAAGCAGAAAACAGCACGCTACCGCCCCAGGCTCAACAGCTACCTGATTACTGATACCGTACTGATTTTTACGCGCTAGTGTATCATTTCTTTCGCAGCGATCCGACTCGAATAAATTATAAGCATACTTTGGATATTTCTTATTTAAATCAAACTGATATTCATTAAACCACTATACTTTGTATGACCACTGTATGCTGGAAACAAAGGCAAGGACGATAAAAATCAATAAATAGCATAAAAATGCAAAAAATCTGTGCAGGGTTGCCGACGTTAGTCGTACTTAAAGCTATTTAAGTCAAAAACAGGAAAAGTAATGGTAAAGCCTCAGCTAAATACATAGAATCCCCAGCACATCCACAAGTCAGCTATTTACTATGCTCGAATTGCTTTACACCGCCCTTCTCTACCTTATTCAGCCCTTGATCTGGATACGGCTTTGGGTGCGCGGACGTAAGGCCCCGGCCTACCGTAAACGCTGGGGTGAACGCTACGGATTTTACCGCCGCCCCCTGAAACCGGGCGGAATCATGCTCCACTCCGTTTCTGTTGGTGAGACACTGGCGGCCATCCCGTTAGTTCGCGCTCTGCGTCATCGCTATCCCGACCTGCCGATCACCGTCACTACCATGACACCGACCGGTTCCGAGCGCGTTCAATCCGCCTTCGGCAGCGATGTCCAGCATGTTTATCTTCCCTATGATTTACCCGATGCTCTGGGCCGTTTCCTGAATAAGGTTGACCCCAAACTGGTATTGATTATGGAAACTGAGCTGTGGCCAAACCTGATTGCCGCGCTGAATAAACGTCATATTCCCCTGATCATCGCCAATGCGCGTCTCTCCGCCCGCTCCGCCCAAGGCTATGCGAAGCTGGGTAAATTTATCCGCCGGATCCTGCGTCGTATTACGCTAATTGCAGCGCAAAATGAAGAAGACGGTCAGCGCTTTGTGACGTTAGGCGCGAAGAATAATCAGGTGACCGTCACCGGCAGCCTTAAGTTCGATATTTCCGTTACCCCACAGCTCGCCGCGAAGGCGGTGACGCTCCGCCGCCAGTGGGCACCGCATCGCCCGGTGTGGATTGCAACCAGCACACATGACGGTGAAGAGAGCATTGTTATCGCCGCTCACCAGGCATTGTTGCACCAGTTTCCGAACCTGCTGCTCATCCTTGTGCCACGCCATCCGGAACGTTTTCCTGATGCGATCAATCTCGTGCGTGATGCCGGTCTCAGCTATACCACCCGTTCTTCGGGTGAAGTCCCTTCATCCAGTACGCAAGTGGTTGTCGGTGATACGATGGGCGAACTGATGCTACTTTACGGGATTGCCGATCTCGCGTTTGTTGGCGGCTCTCTGGTTGAACGTGGCGGGCATAATCCGCTGGAAGCGGCGGCGCACGCTATTCCGGTGTTGATGGGACCGCACACCTTTAACTTTAAAGATATCTGCGCACGTCTGGAACAGGCCAGCGGTCTGATTACGGTCACGGATGTGACCAGCCTTGCCAAAGAGGTTTCCTCTTTACTGACCGATGCTGATTATCGTAATTTCTATGGTCGTCACGCAGTTGAAGTACTCTATCAAAACCAGGGTGCGCTCCAGCGCCTGCTGCAACTGCTTGAACCTTATCTGCCACCGAAAACGCATTGAGGGCTGTTATGCAAAAACGGGCGATTTATCCAGGCACTTTCGATCCGTTGACCAACGGCCATATTGATATCATCACACGTGCCACGCAGATGTTTGACCATGTCATTCTGGCCATTGCGGCAAGTCCCGGTAAGAAACCGATGTTTACACTGGATGAACGCGTTACGCTGGCACAGCAGGCCACTGCGCACTTGCCCGGGGTTGAGGTGTTGGGCTTTAGCGATCTGATGGCAAATTTTGCCCGCGAGCAACAGGCAAACATACTGATTCGTGGTTTACGCGCCGTGGCGGATTTTGAATATGAGATGCAACTTGCCCATATGAATCGCCATTTAATGCCTGAGCTTGAAAGCGTATTTCTGATGCCTTCAAAGGAGTGGTCCTTTATCTCGTCTTCGCTGGTCAAAGAAGTGGCCCGTCATCAGGGCGATGTCACGCACTTTCTGCCCGCGAATATCCACCAGGCATTGATGGATAAGCTCAAATAACCCTTTCTTATCGACGCATCACTTCTGGCACTGACGGCAATAGAACGTCGCACGTTGCGCGTGTTTTGAGGCAACAATCGGCGTTCCACACACTCTGCACGGCTCTCCTTTTCGACCATACACCTGTAATTCCTGCGCAAAATAGCCCGGTTTGCCATCGCTTTGCAGGAAATCTTTCAGCGTTGTCCCGCCCTGCTCTATTGAGCGCAGTAAAACGGCCTTTATCACCCGCGCCAGCAGTTCACATTCCGTCAGTGACAGGGACGAGGCCAGCCGGTCAGGATGAATACCGGCGGCAAACAGCGATTCACTGGCGTAGATGTTCCCGACACCCACCACCAGCTTGTTATCCATCAGCCAGGGTTTAATCGCCGTTTTCTTCTTCGCACACTTCTGTTGCAGATACTCGCCATTAAAATCATCGCTCAGCGGTTCCGGGCCGAGATGCGCCAACACGTTGTGCCCTTCCAGCTCTTTCGTCCAGAGCCATGCGCCAAAGCGACGAGGATCGGTGTAACGCAGCACTTTACCGTTACTCATCACCAAATCAACGTGGTCATGTTTTTCCGCGGGTAGCTCTTCGGGAAGAATCCGTAAGCTCCCCGACATCCCCAAATGGATGATGATCCAACCATCGGGCAGCTCCAGCAAAAGGTATTTTGCCCGACGCTGAACGCTCAACACCGGTTTGTCGCTCAGACGGTAGATCTCTTCCGACACCGGCCAACGCAGACGCCCATTACGCACATTTGCATGCAGAATGGTTGCCCCGACCAGATGCGGTTCAATACCGCGGCGGCTGGTTTCCACTTCAGGTAATTCAGGCATAACGTCTCCGGCTGGATATCAGGTCTCACTAATATGGGGACGCTTAGATAACAAAAAACCCCGCCGAAGCGAGGTTTTTCATTACAACAAAGCGAGAATTATTTAATTTTCGCTTCTTTGTAGATAACGTGCTGACGGACAACTGGATCAAACTTTTTCAGTTCCAGTTTTTCCGGCTTAGTACGCTTGTTCTTCGTGGTGGTATAGAAGTGACCAGTACCAGCAGAAGAAACCAGCTTGATTTTCTCACGAATACCTTTAGCCATGATTTATTTCCTCTAAGTACTTAGTACTTTTCGCCACGGGCACGCAGTTCAGCCAGAACTGTATCGATGCCTTTCTTATCGATTACACGCATACCTTTAGCAGATACGCGCAGGGTGACAAAACGCTTCTCGCTCTCAACCCAGAAACGGTGAGAGTGCAGGTTCGGCAGGAAACGGCGTTTAGTCGCGTTCAGTGCGTGGGAACGGTTGTTACCGGTCACCGGACGCTTGCCAGTAACTTGGCAGACTCGGGACATGTCTATTCTCCAAAAATCAAATTAGCTCGAGCTTCGTATGGGGTATCGGCGCCTCGTCAGGCTTTACAGCCCGGTCATCGCGGTTCTACACACCATCATTCAGAATGCTTGACGCAACTTGAATCATTGTGTGTCTAAGTGAACACTCGATTGCCAGGCCCAAATGCCAAACCCGAGATTCTCAAAGGTGGCGTAGTATACGCTGAGTCAGCGATGTGCTCAAGTCCCGAACAGACAAAGATCCCGATGGATCGCGCAAAGTGCGTTAAATCCAACCGCGTTCTGCAAAAGAAACGTACTCTCCACGTCCAATGACAAGATGATCAAGCACACGGATATCCATGTACTGACAGCATTTTACGACACGCTCGGTGATGAGTTTATCCGCTTTACTCGGCTCTGCACAGCCTGACGGGTGATTATGCGCAAGGATCACCGCTGATGCATTGATTTTTATCGCTTCGCGAATAATTTCGCGTGGATGAACCTCAACATGGCTTAGCGTGCCGGAAAAAAGGCGACTGTGCTTTATGACCTTGTGTTGAGCATCGAGAAAAATAACCATAAAAACCTCCCGCGCCTCCTCCACAAATTGGCTGTGCAAAAAGTCTCGTGTCAGTTCCGGACTGAGCAGCGGATTCGCCCCCTTTATTTGTACGTCATAATAGCGCCGGGCCAGTTCAGCAATGCCTTTTAGCTGCGCATATTTTGCCACGCCAATCCCCGTTACACTGTTGAACTGTGAATAATCCGCCGTCAACAAACTGCGCAGAGAACCAAAATGTTCCAGGATCTCCTTTGCCAGCGTAAACACATCTCTCCCGGACGCGCCGGTGCGTAAGAAAAGCGCCAGCAATTCAGCATCTGTTAACGTCTCGACCCCTTGCGCCAGCAGTTTTTCTCTTGGTAATAAGCGCTCAACCGTGTTCATCCCACACCTCCTTAGGCCTGAAAGCAGGGTGGCATAGCCTTTAAAGGTAATCGACGCACAATTTCTACTCCTGCGTAGCGCCTCGCAAAGTGATTTACGGGTGAACACACGACATTTTACGGATTGTGATAAAATGTCCGCCTTCTGATGACATCCAACAGGAAAGATCATGATGGGTCTGGCCGGTAAAAAAATCGTTCTCGGCGTCAGCGGCGGTATTGCTGCCTACAAAGCCCCTGAACTGGTGCGTCGCCTGCGTGAACGCGGTGCCGATGTCCGTGTGGCAATGACCGAGGCGGCTAAAGCATTTATTACCCCACTCAGCTTACAGGCGGTTTCCGGATACCCCGTATCCGATAGTCTGCTGGATCCCGCAGCAGAAGCCGCAATGGGCCATATTGAGTTAGGGAAATGGGCCGATCTGGTGATTCTTGCTCCTGCCACGGCGGATCTGATTGCGCGTGTTGCGGCAGGTATGGCAAACGATCTGGTCTCTACGATTTGCCTGGCCACCCCCGCCCCTGTCGCCGTCTTACCCGCGATGAATCAGCAAATGTACCGGGCAGCAGCCACCCAACATAACCTGGAAGTGTTGTCCTCCCGTGGATTGCTCATCTGGGGACCAGATAGCGGTAGCCAGGCATGTGGCGACATTGGCCCGGGCCGTATGCTGGATCCTTTAACCATCGTCGACATGGCCGCGGCGCATTTCGCCCCTGTCAACGATCTGCAACATCTGAAAATCATGATTACAGCGGGTCCAACGCGTGAACCGCTCGATCCGGTGCGTTATATTTCCAACCACAGCTCCGGCAAGATGGGTTTTGCCATCGCCGAAGCGGCTGCCCGTCGTGGCGCAAACGTGACACTGGTATCCGGTCCGGTGGCATTACCTACCCCGCCATTCGTGCAGCGTATTGATGTCATGACCGCTCTGGAGATGGAAGAGGCCGTGCAATCTGCCGTGCAGCAGCAACATATTTTTATTGGCTGTGCCGCTGTCGCAGACTATCGGGCGGCCGTAGTCGCCAGTGAAAAAATTAAAAAGCAGGCGACACAGGGCGATGAATTAACAGTAAAAATGGTTAAAAACCCCGACATCATCGCAGGGGTCGCGGCACTTAAAGACCATCGTCCCTATGTCGTTGGGTTTGCCGCGGAAACGAATAATGTGGAAGAATATGCCCGGCAAAAACGTCTCCGTAAAAACCTTGATTTGATCTGTGCGAACGATGTTTCGCTTTCAACACAAGGCTTTAACAGCGACAACAATGCATTGCACCTTTTCTGGCAGGATGGAGATAAAGTCTTACCGCTTGAACGTAAAGCACTCCTGGGCCAATTATTACTCGACGAGATCGTGACCCGTTATGATGAAAAAAATCGACGTTAAGATTCTGGACCCG
>OKVW01000400.1_pt1 | contig 26408 bp, 25 predicted proteins | sample 1606991 | NCBI WGS metagenome assembly OKVW01 (sample SAMN03281021, study PRJEB24777) | human gut metagenome | isolation source: fecal sample PR177 from 1 month old male Malay infant, vaginal delivered... | reverse complement strand
TAAAAACGATTTCGTAATGACGCATCGAATTGCTCCTTACGGATTATTCAGCCTCCTGTCTGGGTCAGCCGCGGCCCGTGGAGGCAAGGAACGTGTTAAAGGGCGGCTGAAAAATGACGCGTCATAATACTGGTGTCAGCCGGTAAACTCAAGGTGATTGTATGAATATTTGTCAGGGCAGCATCAATACATATCCAGCAGCATTTTGACGCTGATACAGATGGAGACAATGACGATCATTGGCCGGATAACTTTCTTACCCCGCGTGATAACAACCGATGCGCCAAGACGTGCGCCGAGCGATTGCCCCACAAACATCACTAACCCCAGCGACCAGATCATCTTGCCGCCAAAAATAAAGAACAGGATAGAGGCAATATTGGAGGCGAGGTTGATGAAGTTCGAGTGAATTTGCGCCTTATCGATGCTGTAACCCCACAGTAAGATGTAGCACAGTGTATAGAAGGAACCGGCCCCCGGGCCGAGAAAACCATCATAAAACCCCACGCATCCACCGCCAACCAACGAAAAAAGAAACAACGAGACCTGCTGTTTCTTTTTGGGCTCACTGAGATTAGGCGCAAAGATAAAATAGATTGCCACCGCAATGATCAGCACCGGCAACAGTTTTTTCAGTAATTCAGGCTCAATGAACTGGATAAGCGTCGTCCCCAGCGCCGACCCGATAAAGGCGGCGAAAAAGACAGACTTATGCTGCTGAACATTAATATGCCCGCGACGCAGAAAGTAGATCCCCGAGGTCAATGAACTGCCCAGAGCCTGAATCTTATTGGTCGCCAGCGCATTGGCTGGCGGCAACCCTGAGAGCAATAGTGCCCCAATCGATAAAAACCCGCCGCCGCCTGAAACCACATTAATAAAACCCGCTATCAGCGCCACCATAAACATAATGGCGAAGTAGCTGAAATCCACGAATGAAGTATCCATATCTTTTTGCCTTATTATCATAAAGTTAACTTTATGTTTCGCCTCACTATAAGCGGCGATGAACGGCAGCGATATTGACGATTCGGTAAGTGTTCTTGCCAGAAAAACAGGTATTTTTAGTCACAACGAAACGGGCTAGCCACTTGTTTACGCTCAGAAAGAACGGATCGCGGTAATTTTTTGAACAACTGCATCAGAAATGGTCGCTATCGACCGGCAAAGTAGCGATTAAAATTAAATCAGACGTTATCGACTAACAGGAGAAATCGCTAGCCAGAATCAGCTGTCGAGGAGGTAGGTATGCGAATTCGTTTTGTCACCCTTCTGGCGGGACTTTTACTCAGTGCGAATGCACTGGCCGCCATAGAAATTGACCACCAGCAAGCCAGAAACATGGATGATGTGCAGAGCTTAGGTGTGATTTATATCAATCATAATTTCGCCACTGAAAGTGATGCAGAAAAGGCACTGAATGAAGAGACTGACGCGCAAGGCGCACAGTACTACCACACAATCCTGATTCGGGAACCCGGTAGCAACGGCAACATTCACGCCAGCGCAGATATTTATCGCTAGCACCAGGAAAGCCCAACGAAAATAAAGCCATCGTTTGACTTGCCCCCTGTTCAGGGGGCTTTTTTACCTCAAAGACTCCATAACCTGAGTAATTTTTCTCATAAATACCAAGCGGATTCTGTTCCGAAAGCATATCCGCTCCTTACCCCCATAGTTCTGCAATGGCGCGTTTGAACTGGCGGGCCGCTTCTACCGGGGATGCGGCGTCTCGGATGCTACGACCAGCAATAAAGACATGAACAGGAATGCCTGTGAACAGCGGCAGATCGTCCAGTGCCAGGCCCCCCGTCACGGTAACTTTAAAGCCCATATCAGACAGACGTTTGATGGCGCTGATATCTGCCTCGCCCCACGCGATGCCAGCGGCCTGCGCATCACGGCTACGATGATAAACAACCTGCTGAATACCGGCTTCACGCCACGCTTGCGCTTGCGCCCAGGTCCAGTGTCCGGTCAGTTCAATCTGTACGTCGCCGTTAAATTCTCTTGCCACTTCCAGTGCGCCTTTGGCAGTGTTGATATCCGCACAGCAAATCACGGTAACCCAGTCCGCATTTGCCTCAAAGCACATCCGGGAGAGGATTTTCCCGGCATCGGCAATCTTAGCGTCTGCCAGCACAATTTTATGTGGATAGAGGGCTTTTAAATCCCGGACCGCACGAACGCCTTCACCAACGCATAAAATTGTGCCCACTTCGATGATATCAACCTCCTCCGCAATCAGACGGGTCGACTTGTAGGCATCAGACAGCGTTTGGTTATCCAGTGCGACTTGCAACATGGGTAATGACATATCCATTTCCTTCTCAGACGTTGACCACATTGGAGCGGTCAATTAAATCAAGGACTTCCTGCTCGGTTCGACAGGCTCGTAAACGTTCAAAATTGGCTTCATCTTCAAACAAATTCACGATCTGCATGATGCCAACTTCCTGGTGGGTGCTGGCATCTACCGCTGCCATAGTGATAAGAATATCGACCGGATCGTTATCCTCATGGTTAAACGCCAGCGGTGTTTTCAGCGTCACCAGCGCAAACCCCGTTTTTTTGACGCCCTCCTCCGGGCGACCATGCGGCATGGCCAACCCCGGCGCGAGGACAAAATATGGGCCATGTTGTTCTACCGCATCCAGAATGGCCTGGTAGTAGCGAGACTCGACCACATCGGCTGCCACCAACATATCGACACCCATTTTCACCGCCTCCTGCCAGGTCTTAGCTTCAGCCTGCAAACGGATGGATTTATTTTCTGCCAACGAATCACGTAATTTCATGGCATATCCTTACTTCACATCCTGCGGAAAATGCGCATTGATCACTTCCAGCAGTTTTGGGCCAAAATCAGCAGGCGACAGCATATTGCGCACCCCAACCACATACTTGTTGCCGGTCACACTAATCTCACCGGCGATATGCGTAGAGGCGATAATAATGTCCGCGCCGCCAAGTTCGCTTTTGTACTCACCCACTGCGCAACTGTTTACCGTGTGGTCAATGTTCGATTGCGTCAAAAACTGGTCCACTTTCATTTTCATGATCATGGAGCTTCCCTGTCCGTTGCCACATACAGCCAGAATACGTACGGTCATAGTCAAAACTCCTTATTAAGCAGAACGTTCTGCCAGTTGTTTTTTTGCATCTTCTTCAGCTCGTAGCGTGCGCCCTGCGTAGACCATATACACCAGTGCAATCACAATGATGACGGCCATGAAGGCGATACCAACAGAAAAGAAACCCTGCATCATTGGCGGAGCCAAAATCGACCAATCCGCCATCCCCATCCAGGCGCTCATGCCGGTCAATTTCACCGCCCAGACGCAGCCAAAAATTTCTATCATGCCCATCACCAGGCAGATCTTCAGCGCGGCACGCCAGCCGCCAAAGTGGTTTGCAAAAACACCGATAGTGGCGTTAGAGAAAAACATTGGGATGAAACCAGGAATGATCAGAATGGAAGAACCGCAACCCACCAGAATGCCAACCGCGATCAGTTGACCAATGGTGCCCCACATAAAGCCCCAGACCACCGCATTCGGCGCGAAGCTATAAATCGCCGCGCAGTCAATCGCCAGTACCGCCCCCGGGATCAGGCGTTGTGAAATCCCGTTAAACGCTTCAGACAACTCGGCAACAAACATTCGCACCCCTTGGGTGATAATGAAAATCGCCACGGCGAACGAAAAGCCAGTTTGCAGGATATACACCGTCCAGTGCACTTTACCTGCCATTGCCTGCACTGTATCAATACCAAACGAGAGCAGAATGGCGCCAAAGAAAAGCGTCATGACAATCGCCGTCGAAACGATGTTGTCATGGAAGATATTCAGCCAGCCAGGTAACTTAAGGTCTTCAACGCTTTCTTCTTTTTTCCCCAGATAAGGCGCGATCTTCCAGGCAATCCAGGAGGCAAACTGTTGCTGGTGACCAATTGAGAAACCGCAGCCATCGGTCACCTCCTGCGTTGGCTTATACATCATGTTGGAGGTAATGCCCCAGTACAGAGAGACCAGCACGGCAGTACAGATAATCGTCGTCCACATCGGATAACCGAAGATGTAAAAGGAAACCGCGATCAAGCCGGCCTGCTGAAACATGATGTGACCGGTAAGCATGATGGTGCGAATACCGGTAATTCGCCGCAGCAGGACATAACAAATGTTCAGCGCCAGAGCCAGAAGTACCGCGTATCCCACCCAGCTATAGGCGTCGCCCATCCGATCGATGGTGGCCATCATTGAGGCGTAGGTGTCGGAGATCGCCCCGTTAATGCCATACACTTCCGACATTTTGGCCACCACCGGCTTAAATGTGCTGGTCAAAATGCCCGAGCCTGCCTGTAACAACATGAAACCAATGATGGTTTTGATCGTGCCTTTGATGATCACGCTAACGCTTTTGCGTAGCAGGATATAGCCCAGGCAGGTCACAATGCCCAACAGCAGTGGTGCATTGGTCATTACCTGATTAAAGAAGACGGTAAAGATGTTGTAGAGGATCTCCATAACTCTCTCCAAATAGGGAAAACGCAGAGTCATCCCTGTGTGGTGGGTGACATCACTCTAGTAATCACAAATAATCACGTAAAGATCAAATTTGACTATTTGTGACGCATCACGCAAATTATTTCCCTTCTGTTAATGATGACTTTCATTTTAACCAACACTTAAAATTAAACATTTAAATTCATCAAGTTAAAGAAAGACAAAGAAATTAAACCCGATTTTTTCAGAAAATAAGTCATGAAAAACAGACAAAACACGCTAATCACCCCATTGAAAAATGACAAAAACGGTGCAAACATAAATCACAACAAATCATCATGTGATTAATTATGACTAATACAGGAATAAAACGATGAGCAAAATTGACACGATTACCCGTGAATCATGGATCCTGAGCACCTTTCCTGAATGGGGAAGCTGGCTGAATGAAGAGATCGAACAGGAGCAGGTTGCGCCTGGCACATTTGCAATGTGGTGGCTGGGCTGTACCGGTATCTGGCTAAAATCTGAAGGTGGGACGAATGTGTGCGTCGATTTCTGGTGCGGCACCGGAAAACAAAGCCATGCGAACCCGTTAATGAAAACGGGGCATCAGATGCAACGCATGGCTGGCGTGCAAAAATTGCAGCCGAATCTGCGCACAACTCCATTTGTTCTCGATCCTTTTGCGATTCGACAGATAGACGCAGTCCTGGCGACTCACGATCATAACGATCATATTGACGTCAACGTTGCCGCAGCCGTAATGCAAAACTGCGCTGACGACATACCATTTATTGGCCCACAAACATGTGTGGATCTTTGGATTGGCTGGGGTGTGCCGAAAGAACGCTGCATCGTCGTCAAACCGGGTGATGTAATAAAGGTTAAAGACATTGAAATTCATGCGCTTGATGCCTTTGACAGGACGGCATTGATCACGCTTCCTGCGCAGCAGAAAGCAGAAGGCGTTTTACCTGACGGTATGGATTTACGCGCTGTGAATTATCTGTTCAAAACACCGGGCGGTACGCTGTATCACAGTGGTGACTCGCACTATTCGAACTATTACGCGAAGCATGGCAACGATCATCACATTGACGTAGCGCTGGGTTCTTACGGTGAAAACCCTCGCGGAATCACCGATAAAATGACCAGCGCTGACATACTGCGTATGGCGGAAGCTCTGAATACTAAAGTGGTGATCCCATTCCATCATGATATCTGGTCAAATTTCCAGGCCGATCCGCAGGAAATCCGTGTGCTGTGGGAGATGAAAAAAGATCGTCTGAAATACGGCTTCAAACCCTTTATCTGGCAGGTTGGCGGTAAGTTTACCTGGCCTTTGGATAAAGATAATTTTGAATATCACTACCCACGTGGCTTTGACGACTGCTTCACGATGGAGCCGGACCTGCCGTTTAAATCCTTCCTGTAATCCGCGAAATGCCGGGAAGCTCCTGGCATTTTTGCATTTACCTTAGTATTTCCAGGCTATTTCAAATATCATCTTTTAAAATCATTTTGTATCGGAATAGCTCATGACTGAAGCACAAAGACATCAAATTTTACTGGATATGCTGGTACAGCTGGGCTTTGTCACCGTCGAGAATGTCGTTGACCGTCTGGGGATCTCTCCTGCCACCGCCCGGCGGGATATTAATAAACTCTATGAGAGCGGCAAACTGAAGAAAGTCCGCAACGGAGCGGAAGCTATAAGCCAACAGCGTCCGCGCTGGACACCAATGAATCTGCACCAGGCGCAAAACCACGGTGAAAAGGTACGCATCGCTAAAGCCGCGTCACAACTGGTCAGTCCAGGGGAAAGCGTGGTGATTAACTGTGGCTCCACGGCGTTCCTGCTGGGACGTGAAATGTGTGGTAAACCCGTTCAGATCATTACCAATTATCTTCCACTCGCTAATTTTCTGATCGATCAGGAGCATGAGAGCGTGATCATCATGGGAGGTCAGTACAACAAAAGCCAGTCGATCACGCTAAGCCCACAAGACAGTGAAAATAGCCTCTATGCAGGACACTGGATGTTCACCAGCGGCAAAGGATTAACGGCTGACGGCCTGTATAAAACCGATATGCTGACCGCGATGGCTGAGCAAAAAATGCTGAGCGTGGTGGGTAAGCTGGTGGTGCTGGTCGACAGCAGTAAAGTTGGCGAACGTGCGGGTATGCTGTTCAGCCGTGCGAATCAAATAGACATGCTCATCACAGGGAAAAATGCTAACCCTGACATTCTGAAACAGCTTGAAGCCCAGGGCGTCAGCATTTTGCGCGTCTAAAGATGCTGCTTAAAAAACGACACCGTGGCGGCCAGGGCTTCTGGCGTAATGCGATGGCGCACGCCCGCTTGCCACTGGCAGGTCAGATTCTGGTCCAGACCAGCCTGAATCAGTGCCTGCTGCAAGCGAAAACTTTCCGCCGCCGGGACCACATCATCATCCTGACCATGCCATAACAAAAGCGGTCTGTCGGCCAGCCGCTCAAGCTGCTGCGACACCTCCCATGTTGCCAGTGGCGCGATGATATGACTGAATGCCTCCTCCTGTTCCGGCGTTTCCAGAGGCAAAGGGGGAAATAAGGTACGCGCCAGACGGGTGAAATATCCCGACCCCATCAGGCTGGCAACACATTTCACCTCCCGATGGCGAGTCATGATCCCAAGCGCGGTCATCCCTCCCATTGAGGCCCCCGCAACCGCAAGTCGCTCATCCAACAGCCAGTTTTCAGCGTTGAGGGCCGCACGCAACGCAGCAAATTCCTGCATGTTTTGCTGCAAAATCTGCCAAAAACGACATAATCTCGTTTGCGCATCGCCGTTGAAACGCGCGCCGTGCTCAGCGGCGTCTGGCATAATGACCCGAAAGCCGGCCTGTGCCAGTGCAACAGCAAAATAGCTGTAAACCAGACCTGAAGACGTAAATCCGTGGTAGAAAATAATTGTCGGCAATGGCGTAGTATGCTGACCTGAGGGAAAGGCGTGCAGCACATGATGTTCGGCGAGTTGCTTTGTTTCAATTTCAATCATTGGTGGCCCCTTTTTATTCTGGTATGCCACGGGGTAACTCATTAAGCAAGGTTAAGTGTTCAGCAACGATTCATAATGTTGAGAACTGGATTACGCTTTCGCGACATTTTCATTCGAAAATCGCGCGGAAGATAACATTTCGGGAACATTCCCCCAAAGGGAAATTAATAAGGCACTACACTATGACTATCAGTAAACGAGATAGAGTTATGCGTCGGTTTGCCGCTTTGATGTTGGTAATGCTGTTAAGTGGATGTAGCGTGCTTCAGGGAACGCCGCAACCCGCACCGCCCGTCGCCGATCATCCACAGGAAATTCGTCGCGACCAGACACAAGGGTTGCAGCGAATGGGAACGGTAACCTCTCTGGTCCGGGGTTCACCGGATGATGCAGTAGATGAAGTCAAAGCGAAAGCTGCTGCCGCGAAAGCCGATTATTACGTTATTGTCATGGTGGATGAAACCATTGTGACAGGTCAGTGGTACTCGCAGGCTATCTTATACCGTAAGTAATCATTGATGGAATTTAAGTCAATTTCACGTTGCTTTACACCTCTATACGTTTACTTGTGCACAATAAACCAACAGCAGGAGGCTGGACGTTTATTTCGGCGATGGAATGCCCTGCTCAATGCGGGGAAACGTAAAATGGAGCTGACGATGAAACAATCTCTTGCCTTATCCTCACTGCTGCTTACTGCCGGACTGGTGAGTACGACGGCACAATCTGCCGAATTCGCCAGTGCGGATTGCGTGACGGGCCTTAATGAAATTGGCCTGATCTCTGTCAGTAATATTTGCGGAAATCAACAGGATGTAGAACGTATCGTGGCGTTAAAAGCGGATGAACAAGGGGCGTCATGGTATCGCATTGTTCAGATGTACGAAGAACAGCAGCCCGATAACTGGCGCGTCCAGGCCATACTCTACGCCTGACAGATTGCCGGATGATTTGAGCGCATCCGGCAATTGTTATTAGCGTAATCCTCCCGTCGCCCGTAGCAACACCTCATCCTGTACCCGCTCCGCTAAGCGCAGTCCTCCCCGCGTATCCAGCATCATCTGACACCAGGCTTGTGCGACAGGCGGCGAGGCATGGCGCAGCATTTCCCTGGCGCAACCCAACAAGAAAATCTGCTGGGTGATCTCGCGCCCCAACTCTTCAGAAGGCTTACGAAGTCGCTGCATAAGCTGGCGAACCGCGCGATCAAAATGTCTGTCCTGCCCCCGAACGTCAGAGAAAGCATCACTCAGCATCTCCTCAACACCGGCATGTTTAGTGATAACCCGTAAAACGTCCAGGCACATAACGTTGCCAGAGCCTTCCCAGATACTGTTGACCGGCATTTCACGGTACAGTCGCGGCAGTTCGCTCTCTTCGCAATACCCCACTCCGCCGAGCACTTCCATCGCCTCCGCCACAAAGGGGATACCGCTTTTACAGACGGCGAATTTCGCCGCGGGTGTAAACAGTCGCGCCCAGAGTGTCTCTTTTACATCGTGATGACGATCCCAGGCGCGCGCCAGACGAAACAGCAGTGCGGTCTGACCTTCCAGTTGCAGCGCCATACGGCTCAGTACCTGGCGCATCATCGGTTGCTCGATGAGCGGCTTACCAAAAACCTGGCGCTGATGTGCATGGTAAATCGCGACCGAAAAGGCGCGACGCATCAGTCCATGACTCCCCAACGCGCAGTCAAAACGCGTCATGCCCCCCATTTTCAGGATATGCCGAATCCCTTCCCCTTCTTCGCCTATCAACCAGCCTAACGCATCCTGGAGTTCCACTTCACAACTGGCGTTCGAGCGATTTCCCAACTTATCTTTCAGCCGTTCGAGACGAACCGCATTACGCTGACCGCCAGGCAAAAAGCGCGGCACGAAAAAGCAAGAGAGTCCACCTTTCGCCTGGGCCAGAATCAGATGCGCATCGCTTTGTGGAACGGAGAAAAACCACTTATGCCCAACCAGCCGGTACGAGCCGTCTGATAACCGTTCAGCCCGGGTGGTGTTGCTCAGGACATCGGATCCGCCCTGTTTTTCCGTCATACCCATGCCAATCAGCAAGCCGCGTTTTTGCTCACCCGCCAAGAGATGGGAGTCATAGCGATCGCTGAGCAAGGGAGCAAGCCAGTCAGAAAAAGAAGCGGGCAACATCTGCTGTAACAGCGGTGTGGCGGCAAACGTCATGGTGATGGGGCATAACGTACCCGCTTCCACCTGCGCATGTAAGATAAAGCGCGCGGCACGAGCAACAAACGATCCGGCACGTGCGTCTTCCGTCCAGGGCAGATTGTGCACGCGATTGGCGCACAGCCCCTGCATCAGCAGATGCCACGCGGGATGGAACCGAACATCATCAAGATGTCGCCCCTGCGGATCATAACGCAGTAATTCCGGCGGCCAGGTATTCGCCAGTCGCCCCAGCTCAAGGGATTCCGCAGTGCCAAGCTGTTGCCCGATACTGGCAAGCAGTTCACTGTCCCATCCCGCGCCCTCGCGCGCCACGGCTTCGCATAGCGCGCCATCAGACAGGAACAGGTTACTGTTATTCAAAGGTGCAGGCTGGTTAAAAACGGTGTGGGTTTGCCAGTGCATTGTGTCTCCCTCCTTCAATGGCATTACCCATAAGTATGGTCAGACTGTGCTCAGAATGCCTGGAAAGGCGGTCACAAAAAAGCCATCCGGTTGGATGGCTTTGGGAAGAGGCGAAATAATTAGCTACGCTGGCGAACCGCTTCAAACAGGCAAATGCCTGTCGCCACAGAAACATTGAGTGAGGAAACGCTACCGGCCATTGGAATACTGATCAGTTCATCGCAATGCTCACGCGTCAGGCGGCGCATACCTTCACCTTCTGCGCCCATCACCAGCGCCATACGCCCGGTCATTTTGCTTTGATAGAGCGTATGGTCCGCTTCACCTGCCGTTCCCACAATCCAGATGTTCTCTTCCTGCAGCATACGCATGGTACGCGCCAGATTAGTCACACGGATCAACGGAACGCTTTCCGCCGCGCCACAGGCGACTTTCTTCGCCGTGGCATTCAGTTGTGCGGAGCGATCTTTCGGCACGATGACCGCATTCACCCCTGCGGCATCGGCGCTACGCAGACAGGCGCCGAGGTTGTGCGGATCGGTGACGCCATCAAGGATCAGCAGGAAAGGTTGCTCAAGCGAGGCAATAAGGTCCGGCAGGTCATTTTCCTGATACTGACGACCCGGCTTCACACGGGCGATGATGCCCTGATGCACGGCACCCTCGCTTTTCTCATCCAGAAACTGACGGTTCGCCAACTGGATGACCACACCCTGAGCTTCGAGAGCATGGATCAGCGGCAGCAGGCGTTTATCTTCACGGCCTTTGAGAATAAAGACATCCTGAAAACGTTCAGGAGCACGCTCCAGCAAGGCCTGCACCGCATGGATGCCGTAAATCATTTCACTCATGAAATTACTCGTTAAAAGTTAATCATGCCGGATAACGCCACGCGTTCCCGGCTTACATTGTCTGACTTACTGCGCGTCTTTCTTTTTCGCTGCACGTTTTGCTTTCGTGGCGGCGGCGATTTTAAGCGTTTTCGCCGACGGCTTTTTCGCTTTTTTATCACCTTTTTTCGCAGCCGCAGGTTTCGCCCCGCCCTTGCCTTTCTTCTCGCCGCGGAATGCGCTGTCAGGCTCGAAATTCACTTTTTTGCCGACCTGACGACGACGCCCGGTTTTTTTGCCTGCATCGCCTTTCTTCGCTCTTTCGCGCGCCGTTTTACCTTCGTTACGCGGCGCACGCTCACTGGAGATCAGGCTAAAGTCGATTTTACGCTCATCCATGTTCACGGCTTCGACCTTCACTTCCACGCGATCGCCCAGACGATAAGTCTGACCGCTCGATTCACCGGTCAGGCGTTGCCCCACCTGGTCAAAACGGTAGTAGTCGTTATCCAGCGAGGAGACATGCACCAGGCCATCGATGAACAGTTCGTCCAGACGCACAAAGAAGCCAAAGCCGGTGACGCTGGCAATCACGCCTTTAAAGACGTTGCCGACCTGATCCAGCATGAAGTCGCACTTCAGCCAGTCAGCCACATCGCGGGTTGCTTCATCCGCACGGCGTTCAGTCATCGAACAGTGCTGGCCGAGTTGCAGCATCTCTTCCATGGAATAGTGATAACCGCCCGTCTCGGTGGTGTTGCCTTTATGGCCCTGCTCTTTCGCCAGCAGATACTTAATGGCGCGGTGCAGGGAGAGATCCGGGTAACGACGAATTGGCGAGGTAAAGTGCGCATACGATTGTAACGCCAGGCCAAAGTGGCCCCGGTTTTCCGGATCGTAAATTGCCTGTTTCATCGACCGCAGCAGCATGGTTTGTAGCATTTCAGCATCGGGACGATCGGCGACCGATTCCAGCAGTTCCGCATAGTCACGCGGTTCCGGCTTGTTGCCGCCCGGCAGTTCCAGCCCCAGCTCCGCCAGAACAGAACGGAAAGAGGTGATTGCCTCGGTGGTCGGTTTGTCATGAATACGGAACAGCGCGGGTTCCTGCGCTTTCTCAACAAAACGGGCCGCCGAGATGTTCGCCAGGATCATGCACTCTTCAATCAGCTTGTGCGCATCGTTACGCTGAGTCTGCTCAATACGTTCAATACGGCGCTCAGCATTGAAAATGAACTTCGCTTCTTCACTTTCAAAGGAGATACCGCCGCGCTCTTCACGGGCTTTATCCAGCACTTTGTAGAGGTTATGTAGCTCTTCAATATGCTTAACCAGCGGCGCGTACTGCTCGCGCAGATCCTGATCGCCCTGCAGCATGTGCCAGACTTTGGTATAGGTCAGGCGAGCATGGGAGCTCATCACCGCTTCATAGAATTTATACCCTGTCAGACGCCCCTTGTTGGACACCGTCATTTCGCAGACCATGCACAGGCGGTCAACCTGTGGGTTCAGTGAGCATAAACCGTTGGAGAGCACTTCCGGCAGCATTGGCACGACCTGTGACGGGAAGTACACCGAAGTCCCGCGATTACGCGCCTCCTGATCCAGCGGTGTCGGTGGACGGACGTAGTAACTCACATCGGCAATCGCCACCCACAGACGCCAGCCGCCGCCGCGTTTTTTCTCGCAATAGACCGCATCGTCAAAGTCACGGGCATCTTCGCCATCGATAGTGACCAACGGTAAATCGCGTAAATCAACACGACCGACTTTGGCGTCTTCCGGCACTTCTTCTTTCAATCCGGCGACCTGTTTTTCAACGGCTGCTGGCCAGATATAGGGAATTTCATGGGTCCGCAGCGCCATGTCGACGGCCATCCCGGTGCCCATGTTATCGCCCAGTACTTCTACGATTTTACCCACGGCTTTCGTGCGACGCGTCGGGCGCTGGGTGAGTTCAACCACCACCACGAAGCCCATGCGCGCGCCCATGACGTCCTCAGGCGGGATCAAAATATCAAAGCTCAGGCGGCTGTCATCAGGAACCACAAATCCGACGCCCGCATCGGTAAAGTAACGCCCCACAATCTGGCTGGTTTTGGGGACCAGAATACGCACGATACGCGCTTCACGGCGGCCTTTACGATCCGCGCCCAGCGGTTGCGCCAGAACCTGATCGCCATGGATACAGGTTTTCATCTGCTCACTGGAGAGATACAAATCGTCTTTTCGTCCTTCGACGCGCAGAAAGCCGTAGCCATCACGGTGACCAATAACGGTACCTTTCAGCAGGTCGAGGCGTTCCGGCAGCGCATAGCATTGACGGCGAGTGAAGACCAGTTGACCATCACGCTCCATTGCGCGCAGACGGCGACGCAGCGCTTCCTGCTGCTCTTCGCCTTCAATGTTCAGTTCGGCGGCCAGCTCATCGCGGTTGGCCGGTTTTTCACGCTTTGTTAAATGTTCGAGAATAAATTCCCGGCTCGGGATTGGGTTTGCGTACTTTTCAGCTTCGCGTTCCTGGAAAGGATCTTGTGACATTGAGGTTCCTCCATTGTCAGCTCCGGTGGAATTCCGTCGTCTTTCACGTCGTCTCTTTGTTGGCAGCCTTTGCTCTCCCCAGTCACTTACTTTTGTAAGCTCCCGGGGATTTATGAGAGACATCCCTGTCTCTCACCGAAGGCCAGCCTGCGGCTGTTCAAATTCGTTCCTGACGAATTTGTCACTCAGTTGCCGCCACGATACGAGGCGAAATACTTTGGACTTCATTATTCCACCAGCAATAATTTATAAAGCGGTTGATTCTCTTCAACCAAATCGGCAAGTGTGTAGTTATCCAGTTCCGTGAGAAAACGTTGCACAGCCGTTGAAAGTGCCTGTTTGAGTCGACAGGCAGGGGTGATGTGGCAAAATTCGCTGCTACAGTTCACCAGCGACAGTGGTTCAAGTTCACGCACGACATCGCCGATGCGAATGGTATTTGCAGCTTTGCCTAAGCGAATCCCGCCATTTTTTCCCCGGATAGCAGTGACAAAACCAGCCCGGCTAAGCTGATTGATTATTTTGACCATATGATTACGGGACACGCCGTAGACTTCCGTCACCTCAGAAATACTGGTCATGCGGCCATCCGGTAGCGACGCCATATAGATCAGCGCGCGTAGTCCGTAATCGGTGAAACTCGTTAACTGCACATCAACCTCAAGGAATAGGGGAAAACGGGATACATCTTATTTGTATTGATGATAAACCAGCCACCAGCCAGGCCGCTAATTTATTTCACTTGAGAAGGAAAAAAGCGAGGATATAACGCGATAGTATGCCGGATGGCGACGTCTTACGTCTTATCCGGCCTGGTACACTCTGTAGGCCTGATAAGCGCAGCGCCATCAGGCACTGCGCCACGAACCCAAATTATGCGTCGAACGGATCGCGCAGAATCATGGTTTCAGTACGATCCGGGCCTGTGGAGATAATATCAATCGGCACACCGGTCAATTCTTCAATACGCTTGATGTAGTTCAGCGCAGCCTGTGGCAAACCACTGCGTTCTTTCACCCCGAAGGTGGACTCAGACCAGCCAGGCATCGTTTCGTAGATCGGCTCGATACCTTTCCAGTCGTCTGCTGCCAGCGGTGTTGTGGTCACTTCGCGGCCATCCGGCATACGATAAGCCACACAGATTTTCACCTCTTTCAAACCGTCCAGTACGTCCAGTTTGGTCAGGCAAAAGCCAGACAGGGAGTTGATCTGCACGGCACGGCGCACAGCGACAGAGTCCAGCCAGCCAGTACGACGACGACGACCGGTCGTTGCACCGTATTCATTACCCTGCTTGCACAGGAACTCACCGGTGTCATCAAAGAGCTCAGTCGGGAACGGACCCGCACCTACGCGCGTGGAGTAAGCTTTGATGATACCCAGAACGTAATCCACATAACGCGGCCCCAGGCCAGAGCCGGTCGCCACGCCACCTGCGGTGGTGTTAGAAGACGTTACGTACGGATAGGTGCCGTGATCGATATCCAGCAGCGTACCCTGCGCGCCTTCGAACATGACGAAATCGCCACGCTTGCGCGCCTGGTCCAGCAGATCGGACACATCAACAACCATAGAGGTCAGGATGTCGGCAATCGCCATTACATCATCCAGCACTTTCTGGTAGTCAACCGCTTCCACTTTATAGAAATTAACCAGCTGGAAGTTGTGATATTCCATCACTTCTTTCAGTTTTTCAGCGAAGGTAGCTTTGTCGAACAGATCGCCAACGCGCAGACCACGACGCGCCACTTTGTCTTCATATGCCGGACCGATACCACGACCTGTCGTGCCAATCGCTTTTTCGCCACGCGCTTTCTCACGCGCGTTATCCAGCGCAACGTGGTAATCCAGAATCAGCGGACATGCTTCAGACAGCAGCAGACGCTCACGAACAGGGACGCCACGATCTTCCAGCCCTTTCATCTCTTTCATCAGGGCAGACGGAGACAGTACAACACCGTTACCGATGATGCTGATGACGTTCTCGCGAAGAATACCGGATGGAATAAGATGGAGGACGGTTTTTTCACCGTTGATTACGAGAGTATGGCCTGCGTTGTGACCGCCCTGATAGCGTACAACATATTTAGCCCGTTCAGTCAGAAGATCGACGATCTTTCCTTTACCTTCGTCACCCCATTGGGTGCCCAGTACGACGACGTTGTTACCCATTTTTCAAAATCACCGTTTGCTTAAAAATGGATTCTACCATCGCTTTTTCAGATATACAGCACTTTTTGCATGCAAAAAACAGCTAATTTCGCACGTTTTTTGATCAGCCAATCGTTTTCCTCAACATGTAGTAGACCACAATGCCCGCAACCACAAGTCCGCCGCCAAAACGACGCAATGTATTTTCGGGCAACTGTATCATCGCCGAAATCATTTTTTTCCATGCACGCGGATAGAGCATTGGGCCTAAACCTTCAAGCACCAACACCAGGGCAAGCGCCAGCCAGATTGTTGAGTTCATCGAACGTCCTTATAAAAAGAAAACCACCGCATCCCTGAAGATGCTGGTGGTTTTATACGTCTTACCTAAAACCGTTGGCGCGATATTATCGCGTTGCGGTGTTCGGTGTCTTCATGTAGCGGAAGAAATCGCTGTCCGGGCTCATGACCATCACGTCCTGATTCCCCTCGAAGCTCTTCTCGTAAGCACGCAGGCTACGGATAAAGGCGTAGAAATCAGGATCCTGGCTGAACGCATCGGCAAACAGTTTTGCCGCTTCGGCGTCACCTTCACCGCGCATGATGCGACCCTGACGCTCAGCTTCCGCCAGCGTTTTCGTCACTTCATAGTCGGCTGTTGCGCGCAGTTTTTCTGCTTCTTCCTGACCTTGCGAACGGTGACGACGCGCGACCGCTTCACGCTCGGCGCGCATACGGTTGTAGATCGCTTCAGACACTTCGGTCGGCAGGTTGATCTGCTTGATCCGCACATCCACCACTTCGATCCCCAACGCCGCCATACTGTTCGGGTTGATCACCGGAACGTTGCCATTGGTTTCAGCCTGAACGCGCTCAGCCGCTTCGGCAATCGCGTTATCCGCAGCCGGTGTCGCCACTTCATCTTCTGTACCCGCCGAACCGGAGTTCAGTGCATCACGAACTTCCAGCGTCAGACGACCACGGGAGTCGGTCACGATGTCTTTCACGTCCAGACGACCAATTTCAGAACGCAGGCGGTCAGAGAACTTACGTTTCAACAGCACTTCTGCCTGCGAAATATCGCCACCGCCCGTTGCCAGGAAGTAACGGCTGAAGTCGCTGATACGCCATTTGATGTAAGAGTCGACAATCAGGTCTTTCTTCTCTTTGGTGACAAAGCGATCCGCCTGGTTATCCATCGTCTGGATACGCGCATCAAGCATTTTCACCGACTGAATAAACGGCACCTTGAAGTGCAGACCCGGCTCATAGATCAACGGCTTTTTGTCAGCATCACGCACGACGCTGCTGAACTGGAACTTAATTCCGCGCTCACCTTCTTTCACCACGAAGATTGAGGTGTACAGCACTACCAGCACGATGATGATAATCGCAATAACTGACTTACGCATCGTTATTCCCCCTGACGCTGGTAGTCATTACGCTGCGCGTTAGCGCGGCGTTGGTCCATAATATCGCCCTGACTGGTGGACGAGGTGGTGCTTGCTCCGCTGCTGCTGGAAGAAGACGTGGATGGCAGACGCAGCAGGCTGGAACCGCTATCGCTCTTTGCCGCTGGCGCAGCCGCGCCTTTCAGCATCTGATCCAATGGCAGCACCATCAGATTGCCGCCCTTATCGTTCACCAGAACTTTGCGGGTATGACTCAACACTTTTTCCATCGTCTCGATATACAGACGCTCACGGGTAATCTCCGGTGCGGCTTTATATTCCGGCAGAATTTTCGCGAAGCGCGCCACTTCACCCTGGGCTTCCAGGATGGTTTGCGTTTTGTAAGCACGCGCCTCTTCGAGGATACGCTGTGCCTGACCGTTCGCACGCGGCTGTACTTCGTTGGTGTACGCTTCTGCTTCACGGATGTACTGCTGCTCGTTCTCACGCGCGGCAATCGCATCGTCAAACGCCGCCTTCACCTCTTCCGGCGGACGCGCAGCCTGGAAGTTGACGTCCAGCAGGGTGATCCCCATGTTGTAAGGACGAATGGTTTCTTCCAGTTCACGTTGGGTATCGCTACGAATAACCGTACGTCCTTCGGTCAGGATACGGTCCATCGTGTATTTGCCGATAACACCACGCAGGGCGCTGTCGGTCGCCTGACGCAGACTGTCATCCGCGCTGGTCACGCTAAACAGGTATTTCTGCGGATCGGTGATGCGGTACTGCACGTTCATCTCAACGCGCACCACGTTCTCATCCGAGGTCAGCATGACACCAGAAGCCGCCAGTTCCCGAACAGCTTCCACATTCACCGGTGTTACTTCGTCGATAAACGTCGGTTTCCAGTTCAGACCCGGCTCAACCAAATGGCTGAATTTACCGAAGCGTGTCACCACGCCACGTTCCGCTTCTTTGATGGTGTAGAAACCACTTGCTGCCCAAATAATGACGATCGCTGCCGCCGCGATGGTGACGACACGTCCACCCAGATGCGGGCGTGGGCCTTGCGATGAGCTTCCGCCGCCAGAGCCAGTACCTTTACCGCCCCCCAGGCCACCGAGCTTTTTGCTCAGTTTGCGGAAGATATCATCCAGATCAGGTGGCCCCTGCTCGCGACCACCTTTGTTTCCATTTCCCTCAGAGTTGCCGCCTGGTTTGCTGCTTCCCCACGGGTCGCGGTCTTGTCCGTTATTTCCGGGCTGATTCCACGCCATGTTTGTGCTCCATATTTGTTATGCGATGCTATACCTGTCTCTTTTGCACTACAGATGCGTTGGCTATTTCCTGCCGCGCAAAATCCACAAGGTACAGAGGCGAAAAAATCTTCAGGCCATCTCCGTCAGCTCAGACAACATAGTCTTCCAGTGCCGGTTCTTGTTTACAGAGGCGACGCCAGTCAACGATCGGCAGGCGAACTTGCAGACTTACGCTACCGTCATCCTCCATCCACTCTTTTTCTATTGCCTGAAGCTGATAAAAACGGCTTCTCAGACGCCCTTCCTGCGGCGGCAAACGCAACGTGTGCTGCGCAACCTCACCGGAAAGCCGCTCCGTCAAAGCCTGAAAAAGCTGTGGTATCCCTATCCCTGTCTGTGCCGAAAGCCAGACACGGATCGGTTTGTTCTCGTCATCCCTGTCGATACGCGGCTCAAAATCATCCAGCATATCGATCTTGTTCATCACCATCAGGGAAGGGATCTCGTGAGCATCAATCTCTTCGAGAACCGTATCCACTGCGTCGATGTTTTCCTGCACACGCATATCCGCTGCGTCAACAACATGCAGTAACAGCGTGGCCTGACGTGTTTCCTGGAGGGTCGCTTTAAACGCCGCTACCAGATCGTGCGGAAGATGACGAATAAAGCCAACGGTATCCGCCAGCACGGTTTCACCGACATCCGCCACGTCAATACGGCGCAGCGTCGGATCCAGGGTCGCAAACAGTTGGTCTGCCGCATAAACCCGGGCTTCGGTTATCTGGTTGAAAAGGGTGGATTTTCCGGCGTTGGTATATCCTACCAGCGAGACAGTTGGGACATCCGCTTTGATGCGCGACTGCCGCCCCTGCTCACGTTGCTTTTCAACTTTTTCCAGGCGCGACTGGATTTGCACTATACGGTTACGCAATAAACGACGGTCGGTTTCGAGCTGGGTTTCACCCGGACCGCGCAAACCAATCCCGCCTTTCTGTCTTTCAAGGTGGGTCCAGCCACGGACAAGGCGCGTAGCCAGATGGCGCAACTGCGCCAGCTCAACCTGCAATTTACCCTCATGGGTACGCGCACGTTGCGCAAAAATGTCTAAGATAAGACCGGTGCGATCGATGACACGACACTCGCACAACCGCTCCAGGTTACGTTCCTGGGCAGGACTCAATGCATGATCAAATAGCACGACGGCGGCGCCTGTCGCTTTTACGGCTTCCGCAATTTCAACGGCTTTACCTTCACCAACAAAATACTTCGGGTGCGGTGCTTTACGGCTACCGGTAATCACCTGCATTGCTTCGACACCGGCGGAAGAGGCCAGAGTTTCAAACTCCTGGAGGTCTTCCATATCTTTGTCTTGCGAAAAATAGATGTGTACCAGTACCGCCTGCTCACCGGCGTCATAACGGTCAAACAAGCGTCAACCCCTCGATATAAATCAGCGGGGAACGCAGAATATCTGGCTCCCCGTGTGTAAAACAGCCAAAAACCTTATTCGGTTTCTTCGCTGTCCTGTTGCGCAGCAGAACCCTGCGCATTGCTACCGTGATGGTAGTTACTGCTGGTACCGCCGCCGGCATTGTTACTGTGATGAGAAACCGGGCGAGACGGGACAACAGTAGAAATCGCGTGCTTATAAACCATCTGGCTAACCGTGTTTTTCAACAGGATCACAAACTGATCAAAAGACTCGATTTGACCTTGCAGCTTAATACCATTCACCAAATAAATAGAAACTGGAACACGTTCCCGACGCAGTGCGTTCAGGAACGGATCTTGTAAAGATTGCCCCTTAGCCATTCTCTCTTTTCCTTATATGCTTATTTGTACTTTGAACCTTTAGGTTCTGAAAATTGCGCACGATACGCCTTAATTGTACACATTCAGTTCGCGATAGCACCAACAACCTGTAATACTTCGTTAAGCGCGTGTTCTGGTTTTTCACTGTCAAGCCAGTGTACGCCTTCCCAACCACGCAGCCAGGTTACCTGCCGCTTTGCCAACTGTCTCGTGGCGCAAACACCTCTATAAACCATTTCATCGTATGATATTTCACCTTCAAGATATGACCACATCTGGCGATATCCCACACAACGAATGGAAGGCAAGTCCGTATGCAAATCTCCACGGGCAAATAGCGCCCGAACTTCTGCTTCAAATCCTGAAGCCAACATCTGATGAAAACGCTGCTCAATGCGTTGATGCAACACTTCACGGCTCGCCGGGGCGATAGCGAACTGATGCACCCGATACGGTAAAGCATCACCTGACGTTTGCGTCAGTTCCGTTAAAGTTTTACCCGAAATGAAAAAAACTTCCAGTGCCCGGGAAAGTCTTTGCGGATCATTTGGATGAATACGCGCAGCCGCAACCGGATCGATTGTCTGAAGCTGTTGGTGCAACGCATCCCACCCAAGCTCAGCCGCCTGTTGCTCAATTCTGGCCCTGACGTCCGGGTCTGCCGATGGTAACGGCGAGAGCCCCTCCAACAACGCCTTGAAATACAACATCGTACCACCCACTAACAGCGGAATACGCCCTGCTGCCGTGATGTCGCGCATTTCCGCTAACGCATCCCGACGAAAATCCGCGGCTGAATAAGCCTGCGACGGATCGCGGATATCCAGCAATCGGTGCGGGGCGGCCTTTAACTCTTCAGCGTCAGGCTTTGCCGTACCGATATCCATCCCTTTGTAAATAAGGGCGGAATCCACGCTTATCAACTCTACTGGCAAAACTTTACGTAGCTCAATCGCTAACGCCGTTTTGCCCGAGGCCGTTGGCCCCATCAAAAAAATTGCCTTCGGCAGGCTCGCCTTACTGATATCACTCATGTTTCAGGGCATTCATCGCCGTTTGTAAATCAACAGGTTGTAACAGACCACCCGGCGGCACCTTCACGAGCTGCGGACAAAGCCGCTCCACATCAGCCAGCAGGGTAATGGCCTGAGCCATTGTCCACCGGGAATGTTCACTCATCAAATTACGCGCAATCCACTGCGCCATATCACCAGTATCCAGTGCTGACTGTTGCGTCAGGTAGCCTATCAGTTCAGGAATCAAGATTTGTAAATTTTGTTGGCGTAAGGGTAAAGGCACTGCCCGAATGGTCACATGCTGGACATCTGACTGAAATTCAATGCCCAGTTCGGCCAGAGCACGCTGTGCTTTTTCCAGCGCGCCTCGTTCCTGTGCCGATATTTTTAAGCGCAGCGGGATCAGCAACGGCTGAGCACAAACCTGCCCTTGCCCCGGAGTGAGCTGCGCCTGACGCAGCCAACGTTCGGCGACCGGAAGCGCCAGCAGGTGGATCTGTCCATCGCGTTCCAGCAATGCACAATCATTGCCCACAATAGTCAGTACGCGCCCAAAGCTGTGGCTGTGCCCCGCCAGTGCCGATGTTGCGGGTTCCGGAGAGGACGATTTTGCCGCCGGAACGGGCGTTTGCAGGAGCTGGCGATACACTTCGCCTTGTTGTTTCTGATATCCCGGCTGCGCATGCGGCCAGGAGGCAGATGTCGGACGCGACGCACTGTTGCCCGTCGACGGCGATGAGGTGTAGCGCGGTGTTGTAGGTTCACGAACCTCTGCTGGCTCGGCAAAATGGTTTCGCCCGGCTGCCACGCGGTTTTCCGGAACCTGGCGTGGCGCGGGTTCACCGTCGGCCTCCAGCGGCAACGGCGATTCAAGCTGCTGTTGCAGCACGCTCAGCACGCCCTGATAGATAAAGTCGTGCACCAGCCGCGACTGATGAAAACGCACTTCGTGCTTGGCCGGATGCACGTTGACATCCACCTGATGCGGGTCAATTTCAAGATAGAGCACAAACGCAGGTTGCTGATCGGCGCCCAGCTTATCTTCACAGGCCTGGCGAATCGCGTGATTAATCAGCCGGTCACGCATCATCCGTCCATTCACGTAGCAGTACTGAATTTCCGCCAGCGCGGTCGTGGTGTGGTTAGGATCGGCCACCCAACCTCGCAGCGTCAGATCGCCATGCTGCCACTCAATTGCCAGCGCGTGTTCGAGAAACGGTGTACCGCAAATCGCGCCCAGACGACGCTCTTTCTGACCGTCTTTTGCCACTGCGCGATACTGACGCACCAGCTTTCCGTTATGCGACAAATTGATCGTCACATCAAAACGGGCCAGCGCAATGCGGCGAATGATCTCATCTATATGGTTGAATTCGGTTTTCTCGGTGCGCATAAACTTGCGCCGCGCAGGAGTGTTGTAAAACAGATCGAGAACTTCAAGCGTAGTGCCGACCGGATGCGCGGCGGGCTTCACCGTGACATCCATATCACGGCCTTCGGCATAAGCCTGCCAGGCTTCCTGCTGATCTTGCGTACGCGACGTCAGGGTCAGGCGCGATACTGAACTGATGCTTGCCAGCGCTTCACCGCGAAAGCCGAGGCTGATAATCGCCTCCAGATCGTCAAGGGAGGCAATTTTACTGGTGGCGTGGCGCGCCAGTGCCAGCGCCAGCTCTTCCTTCCTGATACCACAGCCATTGTCGCGGATACGAATCAACTTCGCGCCACCGCGTTCAATATCAATATCGATACGCGTGGCTCCGGCATCAAGGCTGTTCTCTACCAGTTCCTTGACCACCGATGCAGGCCGCTCCACCACTTCACCTGCAGCAATCTGATTCGCCAGTTGTGGCGGTAACACCTGAATCGGCATGTAAATTCCTTAATTAATCAACGACTCACCAGGCCTTGCTGCACTCGCGGTTTGCGCCGCATTTCCCTGCGGCGCCGACTGCATCGGATGGGCCTGGAAGTAGTTACGCAGTCCTTTGTAAATCGCGTCAGCCAGTTGCTGTTGATACGCCTCACTTGCCAGAAGCTGTTCTTCGCTGCGATTGCTGATAAATCCTGTTTCAACCAGCACTGAAGGGATATCCGGCGAACGCAGAACGCCCAGGCTGGCATGCTCAGGACGTCGTTTATGTAACGAACCGATCCGTTCAAGCTGGCCTAACATGTTGGTGGCCACATCATACCCCACCCGTTGGGAATGGCCGAACTGCAAGTCCAGCACAGCCTGGCTCAGGTAAGGATCAGACTGACTGTTAGCCAGCACATCCCCCGCGCCGCCCAACAACTCCGACTGTTTTTCATGCTCTTCCAGCCAGTTAGCCATTTCACTGTTGGCGCGTCGGTTTGACAACACCCACACGGACGCGCCCGTCGCGCTGCGATTCGGCGCAGCATCAGCGTGAATCGACACCAGGAAGTTGGCATTTTGCTTACGCGCCACGTCTGAACGCCCCATCACGGAGATAAAGTAATCACCGTCGCGGGTTAGCACACCTTTAAACATCGGATCGTCATTGAGCAACGTACGCAATTTACGGGCGACCGCCATGGTGACATTTTTCTCTCGCGTACCGCCGGGCCCAATCGCTCCAGGATCTTGTCCACCGTGACCGGCATCAATGGCGATCACCACTTTATCGCCATTGCTGGACACCGCTCTGGCGGCCGGACGCGTGGTCGTATTGCTGCTCGTGACCGCAGTGGTGCGATCGTTAGCGGATTTAAAGGGATTTCGCGCCGGTTCGCCCGGAGACGGCGTCACGACAGGCGTTTCAACGCGTTTCGCCACGACAGGTGCAGGTGGTGGCGGCGGCGGTGTATCGGCATTAATGGTAAAGACCACCGTATAATTGCCGCCGTTCTGCCGTTTTACCGCTTCGGTTTTTCCGTTTTCGGTTAAGTCCACCACCAGTCGTAACGACTGCGGGTCTTTCGCCGTACCTGAGCGAATCGCTCTCACCAGATTGTTACCGCTAAATTGCAGCGGCAGACCCTGGATCACGCCCGTTTGTTTGATATCCAGCGCAACAGTACGCTTACTTTCATGTGAAAAAGCATATTCCGGATCGCCAATAAAACTAAGCGTAATACGCGCCTGCTGGTTACCGTTGGAAACCTGAATATCGGAGAGGCTGGCGGCTCCGGCCTGCGCGCACAGCAGGACCAGCGCGGTCACCAACCAATTTCTGATGCGATAAATCATCCCGCCACCTTTAAGGTTAACCGGCTAAACGCGCCAGCAACAAATCACCTGACGAGGAGACAGCACTGATGCGCGCCTCTCGACCTTGCGCCTGATAATCTATGTGTATTTCGACATCCGGGTCCGGGAGTACACCTTTCCCCTGTTGTGGCCATTCCACCAGGCAAATGGCATCATTGGCAAAATAATCGCGGATCCCCATAAATTCCAGCTCCTCGGGATCAGCAAGACGATACAAGTCAAAGTGATAGACCATCAGGTTCTCGAGCGAATAGGGTTCGACCAGCGTATAGGTTGGGCTTTTTACATTACCGCAATGGCCTAAGGCCTGAAGAAATCCCCGGCTAAAGGTGGTTTTGCCCGCGCCCAAATCACCGTACAGATAGATAACGGTCGCGCCATCGCAGGCATTGGCTACCCGTTGTCCCAGGTCTAAGGTTGCCTGTTCGTCAGGTAGCGGAATTACTCGATTCATCATGATAAACGTCAATCACATCAGGGTTAACAATACGCTGTAGCGTGGAAAAAAGATCGGTTGCCAGCATGCCGCGCATACCTGTATGCGCCGCCAGTGCATCTGCCGCCGCACCGTGAGCCACACAGCCAGCACAGGCTGCATCATACGGGGTAAGCTTCTGCCCAAGCAATGCGCCAATAATACCGGAAAGCACGTCGCCCATGCCGCCGCTGGCCATACCGGCGTTTCCGACATCAACGATGCCCAACGCATCCGGTTCTGCTGCAACCACCGTTCCCGCCCCTTTCAACACCGCAACGCCTCCGTAACGTTTTACCAGACGCTGTGCAGAATGTAAGCGATCGTTTTCAATTTCTGCGACAGAACAACCCAGTAACCGTGCGGCTTCTCCCGGATGCGGTGTGATGACGCGATTGTGACGTTTATCGGGATTGATTGCCAGCAGGTTCAACGCATCCGCGTCCCAGAGCATCGGTTTACGAAAATTCTCGACTTTTAGCAGAGCCTTTTTGCCCCACTCCGTTTGACCAAGACCAGGGCCAATAATAACGACATCCGCCCACGCAAGGCTTTCCTCAAGGGACTGAGGTGTCAGTTCATGCACCATCAGTTCAGGACGGGCGGTTAGTAATGGGGCGATATTCTCACTGCGGGTCAACACGCGCACCAGACCGGCGCCAGCACGTAGCGCCGCTTCACCGCTCAGCCGAATGGCTCCCGCCGTACCGCAATCGCCGCCAATAACGACCAGTCGTCCGTGATCGCCTTTATGTGACGTCGGGCGACGCGGTGCGAGCCACCCCGCAAGCTGCGCGTTGTCGAAACGCTGGACGGGTGCCTCTTGTGTTGCCAGCCAGTCCTCAAGACCCAGCGCATTGAAATGAATACGCCCCGTGACATCCCGGGCTTTCCCCGTCAGCAAACCGGGTTTGAGCGCAACAAACGTGACGGTACGATCGGCATCAATGACCGCGCCAGGCGTTGCGCCCGTTTGTGCCAGCAAACCAGACGGGATATCCAGCGCCAGAACGGGGGCGAGATGCGCATTGGCATGTGCGATTAATTCTGCAAGAGGTTCGCGAGGGGCCTGCGTTAATCCAGTCCCCGGCAGCGCATCGATAATCAGATCCACGTTTTCCGGCCAGACAATCGCCGGAGAATGAATAACCCCTCCGGCATTAAGCCAGGCGTCACGTGCGTGTTCAGCTTCCTCCGGAAGGGGTTTATCACTTTCCAGCGCCAGCAACGTGACATGAATACCCGCGGCCTTCGCCAGCCTCGCGACAACATAACCATCACCGCCGTTATTGCCGTGACCACAGAGCACCAGCCAGTGACGGGCAAAAGGCCAGCTCTCACGCGCAACGTCAAATGCGGCTTCGCCCGCGCGTAGCATGAGTTCAAACAGCGTTAACCCTAAGGCGTCTGCGGCCTCACGTTCCAGCCGTCTGATGTCGTCGGCGGGCCAGATGGAGTGTGGTATACTTGTGAGGTTTTTCTTCATTGTATGGTCCGTCATGTCAGAGCCCCTCGATCTCAATCAGTTAGCGCAAAAAATCAAGCAGTGG
>OKVW01000397.1_pt1 | contig 26548 bp, 21 predicted proteins | sample 1606991 | NCBI WGS metagenome assembly OKVW01 (sample SAMN03281021, study PRJEB24777) | human gut metagenome | isolation source: fecal sample PR177 from 1 month old male Malay infant, vaginal delivered... | reverse complement strand
ATATAATATTATTGTCAGGGAATACCTGTGGATTGAAATAATAATATTATTAATAAAGAAGAGTTTGCTATTTTTCTTTTGGGCTGTTAATCGTTTTTCTATAAAGCCCCAGATTGGGGCATAGAAAAACCACCCTTGTAAACTTTCGCCAGTCAAGAGGGTGGAATTTCTATCCATTTTAAGGCCAACCCCTTGTAGGGGGCGGTTGTTCCTTTTTTATACCTTTAATATAGCACATTCATATCAATTCTGCAAGGCGCAAATCAAGCATCTCCTGGAATCTCCGTTTTCAACTTCTCCGCCTTCTCCCACTCCCCAGTCCTCCCATAAATCTTCCTCAGAAACACCGCCGCATTAGCCTTATGAAGCGGCGACCTGCTGGTCTCAAAGTCCTTCTCCAGCGCCTGCTTCGGACTGTTCTTCCCGTCCAGCACATCCAGGCACAGCTGCTGGCATGCGATAATGTGCCGCGCCTTCTGGCGGAATTTCTCTTTGCACTTGGGGTCCGCGGCCACGGACCGCAGGCCTTCCAAGGCCCCCGCCGCCTTCTGCCGGTCCTCCATCAGGAGATATGCGGTTCCCAGATTGGAGTATACCAGGCCCTTCAGCGCCCTGGCCTGGTCCGGCACCTGCTGGCGCTCCAGCAGGTCTGCCGCCTCACCGGCCTTCCCCAGGGCCAGATACCCGTTGGCCACATGGGCCGCGTGGGTCACCCGGTCCGCTGTGCCCGCCTTTGCGTCAAGGATGGGAAGCGCGGCATCCAGGAATGCCTGTGGTTCCATCTTCTCATACAAAAGCAGCAGAATCTCCTGATATCTGCGCATGGCTATCAGTTTGGCTGCATAGACAGCCACATTGACTGCCAGGGCCGCAGCCACAACCATCAGAATGATCCTGGTGGACATTTCCCCGGAATATAAAAACCAGGCAGCCGCAGCACAGACCACTGCCCCCAACACACTTCCAAACACCGCGGTTCTCCTGCTCTCTTTAAAAAATCCAATCATAAGGCTCTCCTCTCGGTTCCCTTCTGCCCTGTGCATAAAGCAATCCTGCCCGGCCCGGAACACGTCAAAGGCGCGCACCCATGGCCGGGCAGGATTTCACATGCATTTGCAGAGAAAATGCGTTCAGCTTAAGTTTTTAGCCAACCAGTCCCACCATGGTCAGGCCCGCCAGACAGATGAATGCTACAATACCGCCCAGCGCATTGGTCGTTGTAAAGTATTTCAGTCCCTGCTTTGTATCAAATCCATACAGGGAGGTGAAAATCCAGAATCCACTGTTGTTGACATGCCAGCCCACCATGGAGCCTGCGCCAATTGCCAGGGTTGCAACCACTGGGTCCATCCCAAGTACCGGGATCAGGTCCACCATCAGGGCTGCCGCCGTCATGGACGCGGTGGTCATGGAGCCGCATACGGTCATCAGGATTGCAGCCAGCAGGAAGGGAATCAGCAGGCTGGGGAAGCTGGTCTTTGCAATGGCGTTGCCGATCACGCTGATGGCCTCGTTTTCGCGGAGGATTCCGCCCATTGCACCGCCCATTGCGGTGATTAACAGTGCGCTGATGGCGATCTTTAACGCGCGTCCGCACCAGTTGCCGAATACAATCTCAGTCCAGGAGCTCTTCTCAGACAGCTCCTTGGTTCCGGTAGCCTCATTGGCCTTTCTTACAACCTTGTCCTTGCGGCCAAGCACCATCAGGCCCAGGGCAACGATACCGCAGAACAGTGCCAGAACGGTGTCGCCGAAGGTGTTGAAGAAGGTATAGGCACCAGAGCCTTCCTCCACCATCAGCTTGCCGATGGAGCCTACAGCGATCATCACTGCGGGAAGCAGCAGGGGAACAAAGGACATGCCCGCGCTGGGAATATTATCCTCTGCAATGAGCAGATGCTCCACGGATGCGTCGTCATCCACCGCCTCGATGCCCTCGGTATAGTCAGCCAGAGGCTCAATGTACTCACCCTTGGCGAATATGGGAGCCAGTGCAAAATAGCAAACTGCGAATGACACAACGCTGCACACCAGGCCCCACATGATCACAGTGCCGATGTCGGCCTGCAGCAGCACGGCCACAGCCAGAACGCCGGGTGTGGGAGGAACGAGTCCGTGAGTCAGGGTCAGGCCCAGGTTTACAAAGGGGGCCACCTGGGACATGCTCATCTTCTTGCGCTTTGCAAGGATGGCGGAGATCGGCGCATTCAGGATAATGGCGATATCGCCGAATACAGGGATACTCATGATAAATCCGGTCAGGGCCGGAGCCAGTTCCAGGCGTTTGCCCTTGAACAGGCGGATAAAGAAGTTAACAATGCTGGTAGCCGCACCCGTATCAGAGATACCGGATGCGATCACTGCGCCGAAAATGATCATGACGCCGATGCTTCCCAAAGTGGAACCAAAATAGTTCTTGATGGATGCAAATGTATCAACCAGCGGTTTGCCGGACACCAGTCCGATGAAAACAGCTGTAATGAACAGTGTCATTACGGGGTGCATTTTAAATTTCAGGGTCAGCACGGTCAAGATTACAATGGCCGCAACCAACATAATGATAAATGTTGTAGGTGACATACCCTCTCCTCCTAAGTTCTCTCAATTAAGTTTTATCATATGCCGTTCTCTCTGCCAAACGGATACAATGGTTTATGTATATGTATTAAATACAGCCGCACTGCTCCAGCATGCTTCTGGTGGCCTTATACGCTGTATCTATTACCCATTTGGGGTCCTTTGCCCAATACTCAGGGTTAAAGGTTTCGATAGAAACCATGCCGTCATAGCCGGTTTTCTTCAGATTCTCAAGGAAATTGCCGATATCCACCACGCCCTCATCGGGGAAGCAGCGTTTATCCTGGCCCATCTCCTCATCCGGCACATCCTTTCCGCTCATCATGTGAACGGCGAAGATCTTGGACCGCTGGACCTGGCCCATGGCCGAGAAATCGTTGGTCCTGCCATTCAGATAAATGTTGTAGGAATCAAACACAAAACCCACATTGTCCATGTCCACTGCCCGGACGATGGCATCGGCCTCCTCCACAGTGCGGACGCTGCTGCGGTCAAAGCCCACCAGCTCGAAACACAGGTTAACATCATAGGCCCGGGACATTTCCCCCAGTTCCTTTAAGATGCGCACGCAGTTTTTAAAGGTTTCTTCCCTGGTTCCCACAAAGGGGCCTCCCGCGGGATCTCTCTGCAGGGGCGGAACAATGATGAAATAATGGCTGCCGATGGCCTTGGCGGCCTCCAGCCCCTGGTTGAATTCCGCCAGCAGGGCTTCCCGCCTGGCCTGGTCATCCTGCTCTCCCAGAAACTCCGGGTACACATACAGGGCGTTGAGGGCGTGTGGCTTTAAATGGCTTGTCTTAAAAAATGCTGCCAGCTCCTCCAGCGTATGCTCCTTCAGATAGTCGCTCAGCATATCCAGGCGGATCTCAATATAATCAAATCCCGCTGCCTCGCACAGCTCTAAATCCAGGGCCAGGCTTGAACAGTCCTTTGCCGTGGCCTCGTTGTAGGATGTTTTCATTGGTATTCCTCCCTCTTATTTAATCGGGAACTTGATCACGCTGTTGGTTTCAGTGGCGCGGTAGATTCCGGTGAAGATCTCCACTGTCTTGCGGCCTTCCCTGGCGTCCACCAGCGGTTTCTCGCCCTTCTGCACAGCGTCCACAAAGTCTCCTATCTGCTCCTGATGGTAGTGGTACATGGAATCCACGCTGTTGAAAAAGTCGGTGTCCTCCTGTTTCCAGGTCTCCAGCATATCCGCCTCTCCCTCCACGGTCCACAGGTCGTTGTAGGGTGCCTCGGTGATGGTGGACATTCCGGCCACGAACATGGCTCCGCCGTCTGTCTGCACCCCGGCCGCGGCTCCATTTTCACCGAAAATGTGAACCTTGCCGTACAGTGCCGGATTCTGGCTGTTGGACACCACGATGTTGCCCAAGCCGCCGTTCTTGAACTTGATCACAGCCACAGCCGTGTCCTCCACCTCGATATAAGGATGGTTTAAGTTCTTCCACACGCCGTAGATCTCATCCACATCTCCCATGTACCACTGGAGCAGGTCGATCTGGTGTGGGGCCTGGTTGACCATCACGCCGCCTCCCTCTCCCTTCCAGCTGCCTCTCCAGGGATCGCTGTCATAATACTTTTTATCTCTCCAGCCCAGCATGGTCACCATGCCCAGCACCGGGCGGCCCAGCTTGCCGTCGTCAATTGCATTCTTGATCCGCATGCAGGGACGGTAGAAACGGCGCTGCACCATGGTTCCGATGGTCACATGGTTCTTGTCCCCCGCCTCGATGATCCGGTCGCAGTCCTCCAGGCTGGAGGCCAGGGGCTTCTCGATCAGCACATTGCAGCCGCACTCCGCCGCCGTTACGGCCGGGTTGGCGTGAAGGGGATGGGGGGTGCAGACGCTGACAATGTCCAGGCCGCACTCCTTAATCATAGTCTCAATGTTGTCGTAGGCCTTTACTCCATAGCGCTCCGCAAATGCCCGGGCGCGTTCAATATCATTGTCACATACAGCAGTAAACTCACTGTTCTTCAGAGCTGCAAACGCCTTCGCGTGGAAATCGCCCACTTTGCCGCAGCCTATAATTCCGGTCTTTAATTTGTTCATGTTACCTCTCCTATGTATATACTTTACCTTATTTGTAACTGTTCAGCACCCTCACAGTTACCACATTTTCTATACTTATTTCATGTATCCGCCCTTCATGGGTCCCACCGCGTGTTCTGAATAGATCTTCAGCACACCGGACTGGTATCTGGCGGGCTTAGGCTGCCATTTGGCCCGGCGCTCCGCCAGAATGGCCTCCATCTCTTCCTCTGTCTTGGGCTGTCCCTTCACGCCTGCTATGCGCAGAATCCGTTTGGGTATGTTCACTTCAATCAGATCCCCCTCTTCCACCAGGGCGATGGGGCCGCCCTCAGCCGCCTCAGGGCTGACATGGCCGATGGCCGGGCCCTTGGAAGCGCCTGAGAATCTGCCGTCGGTAATCAGCGCGATGCTCTTGCCCAGCTCCTCATCAGATGCGATGGCTTCCGTGGTATAGAACATCTCCGGCATGCCGCTGCCCTTGGGTCCTTCATAGCGGATGAACACAGCATCCCCAGGCTTAATGTCCCGGGCGATAACAGCCGCAATGGCATCCTCCTCACAGTCAAAGGGGCGGGCGCTGAGCATTGCCACATGCATCTCCTTCGGAACCGCGGAATGCTTCACCACTGATCCCTCGGGGGCCAGATTGCCCTTTAAGATGGCGATGGTGCCGTTCTCTCCAATGGGGCTGTCATAGGGGTAAATGATCTGCTCCTTCTTAAGTCCCGTGGGTTCCAGCAGCTTTGCGCAGCGCTCATAATAACCATTCTGCTTCAGCTCATCCAGGTTCTCCCCCAGCGTCCTGCCTGTCACGGTCATCACATCCAGGTGCAGGCTGTGGCGGATCTCCTCCATCACCGCGGGAACGCCGCCCGCATAGTAGAAATAGGCTGCCGGCCACTGGCCTGCGGGGCGTACATTTAACAGGTAATGGGCGTTCTTGTGAATCCGCTCAAATGTGTCGGAGTCAATGGTAATCCCGAACTCATGAGCAATGGCCGGCAGGTGAAGCAGGGCGTTGGTGGAGCCTGAGATGGCCGCGTGAACCATAATGGCATTCTCAAAGCTCTCCATGGTCACCATGTCCCTGGGCTTTAGATCCATCTCGGCCAGCTTCATGGCCTGCACACCCGCGTTGTATGCCGCCTTCTTCAGATCCTCACAGGTAGCCGGCATCACGCTGGTGCCGGGCAGCATCAGCCCCAGGGCCTCTGCCATCACCTGCATGGTGCAGGCGGTTCCCATGAAGCTGCAGGCTCCGCAGCTGGGACAGGCGTGGTGCTTATAGTACAGGAACTTCTCCTCTGTGATCTCGCCGCGCTGGCACATGGCGCTGTATTTACCAATTTCTTCCAAAGTAAGCATATCAGGACCGGCTTCCATGACGCCGCCTGTGGCCATGATGGAGGGAATATTGCAGCGGCCGATTCCCATCAGCAGCCCTGGCATACCCTTGTCGCAGCTGGCGATGAACACGCCTCCGTCAAAGGGGGTGGCGCTCTCATGGATCTCCACCATACCCGCGATCATATCGCGGCTGGCCAGGGAGTAATTGATCCCGTCATGGCCCTGGGCCTGTCCATCGCAGATGTCGGTGGTATAATACCGGGCCGCCTTGCCTCCGGCATCCCTCACCCCTTTAACTGCCTCCTCCACGAACTCCATCAGGTGGGCGCTGCCGGGATGGCTGTCTCCCATGGTGCTCTCGATCATAATCTTGGGCTTACTCAGATCTTCCAGCTTCCAGCCCATTCCCAGACGGAGCGGGTCCATCTCCGGGGCCAGTTTCCTCACTTCTTCGCTTCTATACATGTTCATTGCTCCTTTTGCTTGTGGCTGCCGCCAAAATATCAGATGTCTGACGTCTTATGCGTTAATTTTAGCAATATTTTGCTAAAAAGTCAACCATTAATTTTGTTTTTTTGTGGCTTGTACATAAACAGAGCGGCTAGGGAAGAATATTCCTCCGTGCCGCTCTGTCCTATTTTTCAATTATTTGCGTTCCAGGTAAGCCATACTGGCATTTTCATCGGGGTAAATAATGAACCCTTCCACATCCGCTCCGCAGCCGTAGGTCTGCTGCTCATAATAGAGCGGCGCGCCGCAGGCATCATTTTTCAATTCTTCCTGAATTTGGTACATCACTTTTGCGCGCTCCGCTGTATCCAGAATTGTGCTCTGCTCTCCCAGCAGCTTGTCCACCGAGTCGTTGCTGAACCGCGAATAGTTCTGGGGGCCGCCTGTGCCGAAGTTCATATACAGGTTGAATTCCGGATCACCGGTGGGGCAGCCCATTCCCAGCAGGAAGAACTGGTGCTGTCCGGAGGTGGCCTGCTCACTGTATGCGCCCCAGTCCAGTACATTGATCTCTGCTGTGATTCCCACCTCCATAAGCATGGCCTGAACCACCTCCGCCACCTGGCGGTCCATGGCGTAACGGCCTTCCGGTGTGCTTAAGGTAAGCTTGAATCCGTCCGCATATCCGGCCTCTGCCAGAAGCTCCTTCGCCTTCTCCGGGTTATACTCATAGCAGCCAAGGCCCTTGGCTGAATTGTCAATCACATTGGAAACCATGAAGGAATCGGGGTAGGATGCCACATCCCTCATAACGTTTTTGATAATGGATTCCCGGTCAATGGCATAGTTCACTGCCTGGCGCACACGCACATCATCCAGCGGCTTAACCGTGCTGTTCATTCCCAGGAATATGGTGCGGTATCCAGTCTCAATCAGTACCTTAACATTGGGATCGCTCTGCAGCTCCTCGATCTGAATGGGCGGAATACCTGCCACCAGATCCCCATCTCCGGTTTTGAGCATCATCACACGGGAGGCGTCCTCTGGCACAATCCGGAAGGTGACGGAGTCCGCTTTTGCTTTTTCACCCCAGTAATCGTCAAAGCGTGTCATCACCAGGCTGCTGCCGTAGTCCCATTTTTCCAGTTTTAAAGGGCCGGTTCCCACAGGATTCTGTCCGAATTCCTTCCCTGAAGCTTCTGCTGACTTGGGACTGACCATGCCTGTGGTATAGCTGCTGATCTGGGCCAGGAAAACGCTGCTCGGCCCGGTCAGCGTGAAAGCCACCGTGTACTCGTCCACAACATCCACACTCTTAACCATGTCCACCACAGATGCCTTGGGAGCTGCGGTCTCCGGGTTTTTCAAGCGCTCGATATTATATTTAACTGCCTCTGCGTTAAATGTCTCACCGTCCTGGAACTTGACTCCCTGACGAAGCTTGAAGGTCCAGACAGTGCCGTCCTCCGAGGTGGTCCAGCTCTCCGCCAGGCCTGGCTGGATAGAGGAATCCGTGCCCCTGCGTACCAGCGTTTCATAGATCTGGAATGCTGCCCTGGCAGTTGCATTGTCATTGATCAGATGAGGGTCCAGGGTGGTGGGCTCCGTGCCGCAGACATAGACAAAATCCCTGCTCTTTGATGATTCTGTCGCTGCCCCAGCTTCAGCTTCCGTGGTAACAGCCCCGGCCTGAGTGCTGCCAGAAGTAGCAGATCCTCCGCCGCAGCCTGACAACCCCAGCATTATCATTGACAATACAACTGCACATGCTCTGTTCTTAATCCTTTTTTTCATTTTCACTTCTCCCTTCTTTATTTGCGCAGCGCCGTTATCCTGTAAAATGGCAGGCGGCCTGATGATCTGTTCCGATTACCTTAAGCTCCGGGGTCTGTTGGTGGCAGATCTCCCTGGCCATCCAGCACCGGTTTGCAAACCGGCACCCCGGCTGTGGGTTCACAGGGCTTGGCACATCTCCTTTCAGCAGAATTTTCTCCTTTCGCTGGTAGTTGTATTTTGCAATGGGCACCGCAGACAGCAGGGCCCTGGTGTACGGATGGGCCGGGCTTACGAACAGCTCTCTGGATTTACATATCTCCACAATCTGACCCAGATACATGACTATAATCCTGTTGCTGATATGCCTGACCACGCTTAAATCATGGGATATGAACAGGTAGGTCAGCCCCATGTGCTCCTGCATATCCTGGAGCAGGTTTAATATCTGGGCCTGGATGGACACGTCTAGGGACGATACCGGCTCATCGCAGACAATGAATTCCGGATTCATGGCAAGGGCCCGGATAATGCCCACCCTCTGCCGCCTTCCACCGTCCAGTTCATGGGGATAGGCGTTGTACAGCTTACGGCTCACCCCTCCCTTGCTCATCAGCTCCAGCACCTTCTGGTTCAGCTCCTTCTGCTTCACCAGCCGGTTGATCACCAGCGGCTCGGAGATAATCTGTCCAATGGTCTTGCGGGGGTCCAGACAGGAATAAGGGTCCTGGAAGATGATCTGGATCTGCTTGCGCAGAGCGCGCATCTGTTTCGGATTGTAATCCAGAATATTCTCCCCCTTGTAGCAGACCTCGCCGGAGGTATGGGGAACCAGCCGGAGTACAGTCCGCCCGATGGTGGATTTCCCGCACCCGCTCTCTCCCACCAGGCCCAGGGTCTCCCCCTTGTTGATGTGAAAGCTGACGCCGTCCACCGCGTGAAGCGTCCCGTTTGATACTGGATAAAATTTACATAGATTTTTAACGTCCAGAAGAATCTCACTCATCCCGGCATCCTCCTTGATATTTATGGCATTTTACCATGTGCTCCTGGCCCACCTGGATCTCCTCAGGCTCTTTTTCGCGGCAGATATCCATTGCTTCACTGCAGCGTTTGCAGAACTTGCAGCCTGCCGGCAGGTTCATTGGGTCAGGCATTGCTCCTGGTATGATCTGAAGGCGTTTGGACTCCCGGGATTCAATATCCGGCAGGCAGCCGAACAAGCCTCTGGTGTAAGGATGCAGCGGATTGGTGAAAATAGACTTAATATCCCCCTTTTCAATGACACTGCCGGCATAAGCCACCACCACATAATCCGCAATTTCCGCCACTACGCCCAGAGCATGAGTGATGAAGATAATGGACGTGTCATATTGATCTTTCAGATCCTTCATCAGGTTCAGAATCTGGGCCTGGATGGTCACATCCAGGGCAGTGGTGGGTTCATCCGCAATCAGCAGGCTGGGATTGCAGGCCAGCCCCATGGCAATGCAGACCCTCTGCCTCATTCCGCCGCTGAACTCATGGGGATAGTTGGCGGCCCGTTCCCTGGGAATGCCAACCACCTCCAGCATCTCCCCCGCCCGTTTTTCAGCCTCCCCCTTGTTTGTATTCTGATGCTGCATGATCACGTTGGCTATCTGATGGCCAACTGTGTATACAGGATTTAGGGAGGTCATGGGATTCTGAAATATCATGGAGATTTTGTCCCCCCTGTACTTGCGCAGCTTTGCTTCGCCGGTTTTCAGCAGGTCCTCCCCGTTAAAGAGGATCTCCCCCGAGGTGATGACCCCGGGCGGAGACTGCACCAGGCCCATCACACTGAGGGCCGTGGTGGTCTTGCCCGCTCCAGTCTCGCCCACAAGCCCCACTGTTTTCCCCTTGGGAACGTCAAAGCTCATGCCGTTTAAGGCTTTGACAACCCCGTCAAAGGTTCTGAACTCAATACTGAGATTTTTTATTTCTAATATATTTTCACTCATAAACACTCCCCTTTGAACTGCGTTTACTGGTGCAGGTATTCATAAAAAATGCTGGCCATGTATTTGATTCCCGTCAAATATTGCTCTATGCTGATATTTTCATCGGGCGCATGAGTATTGGCAGTAGAAAACGGCGCTCCCAGCCCAATCACGAAGATTTCTCCGCCAATATACTGCGGAAACAGCCCAAAGGGAGCAGTTCCGTCCAGATAAGGCCAGACCACCGGCTCCTGGCCGTACACTTCCTTCGCCAGCCGGACCGAAGTCTGTACCAGTTGGTTGGAGGGCGGCACCTTGTAAGGCGGGACGCTGGGTACTGCTTTTATCTCAAACGGTCCATAGGGAGAGGAATTTACAAAATCTTTCAGTTTTTCCGCAGCCTCCTCTGCCGTCATATCCCTGATCAGACGCAGATCCAGGCGCACCCAGGCATCGCAGGGAACAATGGTCTTGCCTCTCTCTCCCGTCCATCCGCTTTTAAAGCCGGATATATTGCAGGTTGGCCGGTACAGCAGTTCCTTCACCAGCTCTTCCCCGTCCAGATCCCCGCAGACCAGCCGCTCGATCTCATACTCCCCCTTGTATTCCTTCAGATCCATTGGGATGGTTCTGACCAGGGCCAGCTCCTCCTCTGAAGGCTTCTTCACTGTATCCAGATAGCCGGGAATGGTGATATTGTGATGGTCGTCCATCATGGAATTCAGCAGCCGCACCAGATCCCAGGCGGCATTGGGAATCAGCGGAGCCTGCCCTGAATGCACGTCCCGTTTCGCCCGGCGGCAGGATATCTCCGCCCGGACCATGCCCTTGCAGCCCAGATACATCTGGGGCCGGCCCGATTCGTGCACCCCGCGGTCGCAGGCTATTGCCCCGTCGGCCCGCAGCTCATCGGAGAACCGGCTCAGATACGCTTCCAGGTTGGGACTGCCGATCTCCTCCTCCCCCTCCACAAAGAGCTTGATCCCGGCGGGTATCACCCCCAGCACCGCTTTCAGTGTCTCCAGGGCCTTTATGTTGGCATAGAGGTTCCCTTTATCGTCCGTTGCTCCTCTGGCATAGATATAGCCATCCCGTATTTCCGCTCCAAAGGGATCTGATGTCCACCTGTCCACGGGATCAGGGTCCTGCACATCATAGTGATTGTAGATAAACAGCTCCTTTTTTGCCCCCTCTTTTTCAGATCTGGCAAAAACAGCGGGAAATGCTCCCTCAACCTGCAGCAGCTCCGTCTCCAGCCCCAGTCCTGACAACTCCTTTTGGACCATATCCGCGCAGTCCTCCATCCCCACATTAACAGTGGAAATGCTGGGCTGGCGCAGGAAATTCTGAAGCTCTGCCACCAGACGCTCTGCATTAGCGTCCACATAATCCGATATCTGTTCTATTATAGTTGCCATAAGCCACCTTCCTTTGAGTCACGCTCTAGTCTTTCATCTTAGGATCAAGTACATCGCGCAGGCCGTCCCCCAGAAGGTTCAGCCCCAATACCAGAAACAGAATGGCCAGCCCGGTATAGGTGGTCACATGGGGCGCCACCAGAAGGTACTGGCGGCCGCTGGATAGCATTGCCCCCCACTCCGGTGTGGGCGGCTGGGCGCCGATACCCAGAAATCCCATGCCCGCGGTGGTGATAATCGCTGTTCCAAAGCTCAGAGTTCCCATGACAATCATCGGCGAGACAATATTGATCAGAATGTGGGAGAATACAATTCTGATATCCCCCGATCCCATTGCCCTGGCAGCCTCAATAAACTCACTGCCCCGAAGCGACAGGGTCTCTCCCCGGGCCATCCTTGCAAAGTTGGGAACCGTATAGATTCCCACCGACAAAATCGCATTGTCCAGATTCGGTCCCAGCACACTGACAAACACAATGGACAGTAGGATTCCCGGAAATGCCAGCAGCACGTCCATGGCGCGCATAATCAGCAGATCCACCTTCCCGCCGTAAAACCCGGCGAATATCCCCAGGGGAATTCCAATGATAAAGGCCACCCCCACCGCATAGAATCCCACCTTCATGGAAATGCGGGCCCCGTAAATGATCCTGCTGAGTATATCCCTGCCCATCTCGTCCGTTCCCAGAAGATGCTGGGAATCCGGCGTCTGAAGCATATGGGCCAAATCCTGTTTCACCGGATCATAGGGCGCCAGCAAGGGTGCAAAAATTGCCACCAGAATATAGATCAGAACAATCACCAGGCCCAGCACCGCCACTTTTCGCTTGCAGAAGCTGTACCACATACGCCTCAGCTGGTTTCCGGCCACAGTGATCTCATTTTCATCCTCCTGCATCTGCATGCAGTACATATCTTGATTCTCCATCCCCATCACACCTCTCCCTCCCTACACATATTTGATCCGGGGGTTAATCAGTACATAAAGCACGTCAACCAGCAGGTTCACCACCACAAAGGACACTGCGATCACCAGGATCGTCGTCTGCACCACCGGAAAATCTCTGGCCTTTATGGCCGTAATCACCAACTCTCCCAGGCCGGGCCAGCCGTATACCTTCTCTGTGATAACTGATCCGCCCAAAAGCGTTCCAAACTGAATCCCCGCCACAGTAACAATGGAGTTCATGGCATTTTTCAGCGCGTGGCCGAAGATAACCTTGCGGCTGCTGAAACCCTGGGCCTTGGCTGTCAGAATATAGTCCTGGCTCATGACCTCCAGCATGCTGGACCTGGTCATACGGGCAATGGTGGCCAGGCTCCTGGCCGACAGCGTCAGGGATGGGAGAATCATACTGATCAAACTGACCTCCGCTGTTATGGGCAGCCACTTTAAGATGACGCAGAAGATCAGCATCAGCATAAGTCCCAGGTAAAATGGGGGAATGGAAAGTCCCACCAGAGCCAGCACCATACTGACATTGTCAAAAATGGAGTTGCGTCTGGTGGCAGATATCAGCCCAATTGCAATTCCAAACACAATTGATATGACAATGGCCGCCACGGCCAGAAGCATGGTATTGGGAAAGCGGATGGCAATCTCCTGGGCCACCGGACGTCCGGTCCGGAAGGATGTTCCGAAATCCCCCCGGAGCGCCTTACCTATGTAACGTAAATACTGCTCATACAGCGGCTTATCAAATCCATAGGCTGTCCGGATCTTCTCCACGTCCTGCTCAGTAGCCGTGTCGCCCGCCATAATCCGCGCCGGATCTCCCGGCATCACATGCACCATCAGAAATACCAGAATTGACACAATGATCAAAACCGGAATCAGCGTACACAAGCGTTTCAGAATAAACCTTCCCATATCATCATCCTTTCCCCTTTTTGGTTCTGCCTTCAGTCCACAGCTTCATGTGGTTCATACCCTTATATACAGCAATTTTGATGCCAACATTTGCAGCGTCCCTTGTCCGTCCGTTGAATTATCGTTTAATTACTCGCTTTTTTCATTCTAATCCTTTCCGACATTTTCCCTTTTGTCACTGTCTGTTGCATAAACCGCAACAGTTTATGCATCAATTGCTGCAACACATTAAATACCATACTTCTGACGCTTTCTCCATAGAGTGGAGCGGTCCATTCCCAGAAGGCGGGCCGTCCTGCTCTGGTTCCCCTGGCACTGCTCCAACCCCCATAAGATCAAATCCCGCTCATTAATTCCCGGCAGGTGCTGATTTCCCAAGGCCGCTCCCAGGTTTCCCTGTTCCGCCTCCGGCCCGTATTCCTCCTCCACATCCTGGGGGCTGAGAAGCTGTTCCATCTCCACGCCCGTAATCCTCTTTCCCCGGCACAATACCATCACCCTCTCAGCAACATTTTCCAATTCCCGGATATTTCCCCTGAACGGATAGTTCTGAAACAGGGCCCGGGCCTCCTGCTCCAGCAGCGGCAGCTCCGTTTCATATGCGCTGAGGAGACGCCCGAACAGAAGCCATGCATCCTGTCCCCGCTTTCTGAGGGGCGGGACAAACAGGCGGAGCACATCCAGCCGGTACATCAGGTCCCTTCGGAAATGTCCCTGGTCCGACCATCGCATCAGGCTCTTGTTGGTTGCGGATATAATTCTCACATTCACTGCTATTACCTTGTCGTCCCCGATCCGCCGCACCTCCTTTTCCTGAAGAACCCGCAGCAGCTTTGTCTGTATAGCCAGAGATACCTCCCCAATCTCATCTAAAAACAGGGTACCGCCATGGGCCTGCTCAAACAGTCCCATCTTCCCGCCTTTTATGGTTCCTGTAAACGCTCCCTCCACGTATCCGAACAACTCGCTCTCCAACAGGTTCTCCGGGAGAGCCGCACAGTTGATGGCCACAAAGGGGCCGTTTTTTCTGGGGCTTGCATTGTGGATGCTCTGGGCAAACAGTTCTTTTCCAGTGCCTGTCTCCCCGATAATCATTACATTTGCGTCCGAAGCAGCATAGCGCCGGGCCGCTGTAATCGTTTCCTTCATCACATCGCTTTCATAGATAATATCATCAAAGGTATGTCTGGCGCGCAAGCCTTTTTCGCCCAGCTTTCTCCGTATTTTCCCCTCCAGGTCCTGTATTTTTGTAATATCCGACACATTGATGACCACCCCCGACACCTTCTTCCCCACCACAACCGGCGTAAATTCCACGGAAACAGTTGTCCTGGTCTTGGGAAAGGTATAGATCTTTCCTGTGATCTCATGGCCCGTGGCCACTGCCTCGCGAAAAGGCTCGTCAAAAAACGGGATCACCTCCCTCAGACGCTTGTGCATCAGGCTGGAATTCCCCTCCATCCCGCGGATCACCCGGTTGCGCACCTGTATGATCCCCCTTGCATCCACATACAGTATCCCTTCTTTGGAGGAATAGATTATGGTTTTATAGGTCTGGGAGACTACCTGTTCCTTCCTGATCTGCTCTGCGATGCGCACCGCCTCATTGATAGCCTGCTGTATGGTATCTTCGCCGGTGCGGATCACAACAGCCGGAAGGTGTTCCTGCTCCGCATAAAGCTTCACAGAATAGCCGCCGATCACTGCACCGCAGCCATCCTCCGCAGCCTGCCTGATCCACTTTGCCAGTTCTTCGTGGCGCTCCGCCACATAGGTCCTGGCCTGGCAGCCAAAATAACGGCAGACCGACTCCACCTCATAGAGCGGCCCGTCAGGGCTGAAAATAGCAATTTTATCCGGATTGATCTGTTCCTTGCACTCCATAATCGCCCGCACAATGTCATAGCCGGATATCTCCAGGCTGATCACCGGAACCTGGTCTGTGATTCTCCTCGTTTTCTGCGCAGAATACCCCCTTGCAATCACAGCGTCGTAATTTCCCCATGCAATATCTCCGGGCATCTCATCCACCGTCATGACCCGTATGTCCACGCTGATCTGGCTGCGGTTCGGATAGTTCCTGATCACAAACTCTGCCCGTTCCTTCAGCTCAGGATACGGTACAATAAACAGAAGCCTTATCTTCATTTTTATCCACCCCTTCTCTTTTGTTGGTAAATTGTTGCAAATATGTTGCATTATGGTTATCATACAACGCCGGAAATAGTCGCGTCAACGACCATATTATTCCATTAACCTTTATGTCAAGTACACTGAATGTCAAGATTTTGGCCCTGGCCGGCGTCCCGGTTCTCCTGCTCCGGTCATGGACTTGGCATAGAACTTGCTCTATAAGGAAGCATTACGACTATCAGATGTGAGGAGGATTTAAATGATTTATCATCACCTGTTCAAACCATTTTTGGAAACCGGCAGAGAGGTTCAGGCGGCCGTAATCGGCGCAGGACATTTTGGCACCGCTGTGGTGACACAGCAGAGCTATACACCCATGCTGAAGGTTACGGTTGTGGCGGACCGGGACCTGGTGCGGGCTAAAAATGCATTTGTAAAAGCCGGCATCCCTGAGGAGCACATCCAATACTCTGCCAGCGCCGACCAGGCCTCCCGTCTCATCCGGGAAGGTAACTATATCTACACCGACGATCCCATGATCATCATGGACATTCCCTCTATTGAGGTGGTGTGTGAAGGCACCGGGGTACCTGAGGCGGGCACAGGCTTCTGTCTGGGTGCCATAGAAAAAGGAAAACATGTGGCTGCCATCAGCAAGGAGATGGACTCCGTTGTGGGCCCAGTGCTTAAAAAGCTTGCGGCCGAAAAAGGGTTGGTCTACTCCCCTGTGGACGGAGACCAGCCAGCCCTTTTGATGGCCATGGTGGAGTGGGCCAAAACCATTGGACTCACCGTGATCTCAGCAGGAAAAGCAAGAGACGGAGAATTTGTGCTGGATGAGGAGCAGCGCACTGTGTCCGTAAAAGCGGACGGCATCACCATACATGAGGACCGGGCTGTCCGGATTCCGGAAGAGGAGATGAAGTATTTCGGGAAGATCCCTGACGGCTGTGCCACAGAATACCTGAGTGCGCGAGCCAGACTGCTGAAGGACCTTCCGGGAGCCGGGGCCTTTGATTTATGCGAACTGACTATGGTTGCAAACGCCACAGGCTTAAAACCGCCGCAGCCTGAGCTCACTGACGGGATTCTGCGCATCACAGAGCTTCCGGCGGCATACTGTGCGGAAAATAACAACGGAATTTATAAAACAGAAGGGATGATTGACGTCCACACTAATTTACGGCGCAGGGATGAGTCCGGCATGGGCGGAGGCGTATACATGGTGGTGCGCTGCGACAATGCCTACTCCAACTATATCCTGACCACCAAGGGGCAGATTTCCAACAGCGACTGCTCCGCAGCCGTCATATACCGCCCCTATCATCTGTGCGGCATCGAGGTGGCTGTCACCATACTCTGTGCAGCTCTCCTGGGTACTGACACCGGGACCCTGGAATACGTCCCCCGCTTTGATCTGGTCAAAAAAGCAGCATGCCCAATTAAAGCCGGAGAAGTCCTGGGAAATGATCACGACCTGCGCATGAAGGCCATGATCCTGCCAGCTGCCCCCAAAGCACCCGCCAGCCCCATTCCCGCCCACATGATCACCGGCAACAGAGCTGTCAGAGATATAAACCAGGGGGAAATTATCACATACGATATGATAGAGGACTGTTCGGACTCTGCGCTGTGGCGCCTGAGAGAACGCCAGGACCGTGAATTCGGTCTGTAGAACGGGGAGGTGTGACAATGGCCCTTTTGGGATGTATAGCCGATGATTTTACCGGAGCTGCGGACGCTGCCTCCTTCCTCGCAGAGGGCGGACTGCCGGTCCAGCTGTTCAGCGGGGTGCCGCCTGTCGGGATCTCCCCCGGTGAGGGGACACAGGCGCTTGTGATCGCTTTAAAAACCAGGACCATGCAGACCGGACAGGCTGTCAGGGAATCCCTGGACGCCATGAACTGGCTGGAGTCCCAGGGTGTGACCCAATTTTATCTCAAATACTGCTCTACCTTTGACTCCTCCCCCGCCGGCAACATTGGGCCGGTGGCTGATGCCGCTCTGGAGCTTATTGGGGCCCGCTATACGGTTCTATGCCCTTCCCTGCCCGTAAACGGGAGAACAGTATCAGCCGGCCACCTCTATGTAAACGGTATTCCACTCCATAAGAGTTCCATGAAAGACCATCCCCTGACCCCTATGTGGGATTCCTTCATTCCGTCTCTGATGGAGCCCCAGAGCCGCTATGGCTGCATGCTTCTGGACCGCAGCTGCCTCTCCTATTCCAGGGAGGCGGTGGAGGCCCAACTGTTTCAGAATGCGGATTTCAGGAATCCGGAACATTTTTATGTGATACCTGACTACAGCACGGAGCAGGATGGACAGCAGATTGCTGCGCTGTTCGGACACCTGCCGCTTTTAACGGGAGGCAGCGGACTCTTATACGCGCTGGCCAGGAGGCGCTCCGAAAGTGAGGGCAGCAGCGCACAGCTGCCCCCTTCCCGCGCGGCCGGACCGGCCCTTCTCATCGCCGGCAGCTGTTCCCAGGCCACCCTGGCACAGATATCATACTTCCAGAGTAAGGGCGGCGTATCGAAAAAGCTGACCCCCTCCCTTGTGCTGGGGCGGACTGCTGAGGAAGCAGCACAGGAGCTGTGGCCCTTCATCCAGGAACACAGCAGACAGCCCGTCCTGATTTACAGCTCAGATACCCCAGAACAGGTAAAAGAGAATCAAAACCTGGCTTTGGGAGCTGGCCAGCCGCTGTCAGTGCTGTTGGAGGAGACCGCCGCGGCGCTTGCACGCAGGGCAGTTGAGAACGGTTGGCGGCGGCTGATTATAGCAGGCGGGGAGACCTCCGGGGCTGTCACCCGGGGGCTGGGACTGAACTCATATTTGATCGGGGAGAGCGTGGCCCCGGGCGTGCCTATCATGATTCCGCCCCAGCGCCCGGAACTGAGAGTTGTACTGAAGTCCGGCAATTTCGGCCAGAAGGATTTCTTTTTCCGGGCGTTGTCTATGACAGAGGAGGTGTAATCCCATGAATCTGGAGCAGAAGAAAGAGGCCGCTGTCTGGGCGGCAGGAAGCTTGTTTGGGCGGAATAAAACCTCCGGTTCCTCCGCCAATTTAAGTTTTATACACAATGGGATGATCTATATCACCGCGGGCGGTACCTGCTTCGGCACGCTGTCCGCTGAGGATTTTGCAGAGGTTTCCTTAGATGGAACCGTGCGCTCAGTCAGAATGCCCAGCAAAGAACTTCCCCTTCACCTGATGCTTTACCGGAAAGATCCCTCCATCGGTGCCGTCATACACACCCACAGCACCTACAGTATCCTCTGGAGTTTTACCGTTTATGCCACGGCACACCAGCAGGACTGCATTCCTCCCCTTACCCCCTATCTGCACATGAAGCTGGGAAAGGTGGGGCTGATTCCCTATGAAATGCCCGGATCAGCTGCGCTGTTTGCCGCATTTAAAGAGCGGATCATCTGCAGCAGCGGCTATCTGCTGAAACAGCACGGCCCCGTGGTCCCGGGCAAAGACATAATGGACGCATTCTGCTGCCTGGAAGAATTAGAAGAAAGCGCCCGCATCGCATGGATGCTGAGCGCCGGGGATCATATTACAAAGGGGATCATCAGCCGATGATCCCCCTTCATATCCATATAGATTATACTTCTCTCTCCCGCCCCTTCTCCTGGACGATCATGGCTTCAATATTCTGCCGGTTATACTCCAGATGCCGCCGCATAGCCGCTTCTGCCGCCTCGCTGTCCCGGACACGGATGGCGTCCAGCACCTGCTGATGGGTTTCAATGGTCTGATCCAGCAGCCCTCTTCTGGTGATATCGATAAAATAGGGAATCGCCTGGTTGATGATGGGAATCAGTGTATTGATCACGCTGTTTTTGGTACACTGGGCCAGCATGGTGTGGTACTCCACATCCGACTCCATATGGTTCTCACCCTTGGAGATCGCCTCCTCCACACGTTTACATGCCGCCTGCATCTGGCAGATCTCCTGCTCCGTGGCCTTCTTGGCCGCAATGGAAGCAATGTTCGGTTCAATCATCAGACGGATCTCACACAGATCCAGGCCAAGCTTCAGCTTATCCTGAACAAACCGGAATCCCAGGGGATCATCGGACACCCCGGTCTGGGACTTGACGAAGGTACCGTTTCCGCGGCGTACCTCCAATATATTCTGGCTCACCAGATATTTGATAGCCTCCCGTACTGTGCTGCGTCCCACATTCAGGCGCTGCGCCAGGTCATATTCTCCCGGCAGTTTATCTCCCGGCTTAAAGGTGCCTTCCACAATCATGGATACCACCTGATCGGCTGCCCGCTCAGGCAGAGTCTTTTCCTGAACATTTAACGCTGTAAACATTTCCAAAAACTTCCCTTCTGTATACTATAGTTATCAAGTAATTCTCTCAAGTTCATAGTACCCCCTGTTCACTAACCTCGCTAATACCTCACTAAGTGAAAGGGGGTAACTCACACTAAGTTCGGCAATACCTCGCTAAGTGTTCATAGTATATCATAAATGGATAATTGCGGCAATTCTTTTAGAAAACCCGCCCTTCCAAACTGCCGTCCAGTGCCTGGTCCGATTCATACACCTGTTTTTTCGCAGTCTGCTGCAGAAAATATGCCAATATATTATGTATCCCTCCAAAGGGCACCGGAGTGAACAGAAACTGTTCTGCCGATTCTCCCCTTGGCCCCCGCAGCAACACAATTCCATGAAGTAAAAGGGCCTCTGCCCCCTTCATCTTCAGTATCCGCCCATCTCTCAAAAGACAGAAATAAACTCCGTACCAAAATTCCGTATCATATTCCGGCGCAAGCCCCAGCCCCGTCTCAAAGGCCTTCCTTCTCTCCCGGTCAAGAGGCCCATAGTCCAGAGTTACCCCGTGGGCGGAGAACTGAGGTACGAACTCCTTAAATACCCCTTCCAGCCCTTCATAAACCTGCCGGCTGCGGGCCATCCCCTCCTCCTCCGTCACATAATCCCGCTCCAGAAGGCAGGTAAAAGCTTCATCCAGTCTCTCCACCCCCTTTACCGGCACATGGCAGTCACGGAAATATTTCAGCAGCGCCAGCACATAATTCCGGTCCTCATATCCCAGCGCAGGGCAGGACAGCCGGAACATCTGCCGCCCCTCTCCCGATATCACCTTCACGCCAAAAACACTGCGGCGGGCCAGCAGCCACGGTTTTACCCTGACTTCCTTTATATCCCCCGTTGTATAGCATGCGTATCTGCCAAACGTCCGGTACAGTTCTAAACGGCTGCCCTGCACCACCAGGCTCACCCGCTTCATTTCCCAGGCAGCCGCCCCAAGGACAGCTGCTGCCAGCCAGCAGATACTGAATACCCTCAGCCAGGGCAGCCATGTCATCAGCATAAATGGCAGGAACAGGCAGAATACCGCCAAGGAATTCAGGACCAAAGTCGCAAGCGGCCTCATATTCACTGTAAACCTGCGCCGCCTGACTTCCGGGTCCAGGGCCTCCCTCTGGGATCTGCTGAAGTTCCAGTCGGGAGAATCTATCTCCGCCCCCTCCTTCTCCAGAACCCTCATAAACTGTTCACACTCCATGGTGCGGTCAAAGATCTTAAACAGCAGTCCGTCCCGCCCGGAAAAAAAGATCCCGTTCCACCTGATCTTTACACTTTTAATGTCGTCCAGTTGATACACTTTTTTCCTTGCCAGACCATTGCGCACCACAATATCCGTCCCGCAGACAGTGACGCGCCTGCCGCCATATAACACAAGAAAAGCTCCCAGAGACCCGAATAACCCTAAAAATAACAGCATAACTCCAACTGTAGCTGTCTCATTCCCCTGGAAACGTGAGTAAATGCAAAAACACGTTAAGCCAATCCCAAAAAAGATACTAATCCACCCGATTACATAGAACCCCGCAGGATAACGGATTTCAATCTTTTTTATTTCCATGTCACCAGCCATCAGCGCATTTCCCGCTGCACTGCCCGGAAACTGGCGGCCAGCTTCTGGTACAGGCTGCGCTCAGCCGCTGTCCGTCCGCTATCCTCCCCCGTGCCCCGGTTCTTCTCAGCACGCTGCTGCCCGTCCGCCCTTCCAGGCCGCTCCCGCTTCACCTTCTTCACCACCGTTCCCTCCGGCCTGCGCTGGATATGGTAAATAATCTGCAGGAAACGGGCCACCTCCGCCCAGGCCTCACGGCTCTCGGGAAACAGATCCATGCTCATCTGGAACACATGAAACATCCCCTCATACACAGAGACCCTGTGCTTCACCTTGGCCTCTCTGGCCTTCCGGGCAGCGCCCATGGTGTCGCTCAGCAGCATTTCATAACTGCCCACCTGGAACAACATGGGCGGAAGCCCTTTAAAATCCCCATATATTGGGGACAGATAGGGATCTGTGGGGTCCGCTTCGCCGATGTAGGTGGAGTCATAGAGCATACTCTCCCTGGAATTGCCGAACAGGGGGTCATTCTCAAAATTGGTGTCATAGCTCTCCCCGCTGACCGTCAGATCCGTCCATGGCGACATCAGCACAAGCCCTCCGGGCTGGGGCAGGCCGTGATCCCGCAGATACAGGCACAGCGCCAGGGCCAGTCCGCCTCCCGCAGAATCACCGGCGATGATGATCTTGTCCGGCTTGTATCTCTTCTCCTCAACCAGCCAGCGGTAACCGTGGACCGCGTCCTCAAGGGCCGCCGGATAGGGATGTTCAGGGGCCACCCTGTAGTCCAGCGTCAGCACATCCCCGCCGTAGCTCAGCTTGGAGTACCGCACCGCGAATTTCCGGTAAATGTTCTTCATTGGGCCAATGTATCCGCCTCCGTGAAGCTGCAGGACCACGCGGCCGGTGAACACCCCCACCGGGCGCAGAAACTCCATGTCAAACTGCCCGGTTTCAATGATCTCGTATTCGTATCCGGCCGGGCAGATCCAGGCCGGTTCCATGGGATTCTTCCGGAATTCGCCGGTCTGTATGGGCTTGCCCAGGGAGGTCTCCATCACATCGTGGATCATATCCCGCATCAGCCCGCCCCGCACGCTCACTTTTTTATCTCTCATTCTGCCTCCTAATGGTGCACTTCTCTTTTATATGTCACAGGTGAAACCTGCGGATCAATTCATTCTTCACTCTCCTGTCCCCCAGCAGTACGGTCATGGTCAGGATCAGCACGGAAATGATAACCGTGATAATAGCCATCACCGGCTGGGTAATCAGCCCCAGCGCCCAGAGCAGGATAGGTATAAAGCTGAACAGGGTGATTGCAATCTGATACATAAAATAGCTCTGCCAGTTCAGCCGGTTCAGCAGGATCAGGAACACAATGGCAATATCCGCAAATAATATGGTACTGGGTATGGCGTAATTCACCGACCACCCCTGATATCCGATCACATGGTCCGTCGCCAGGAGCAGGGCCTGTATGCCCAGGGTTTCAATGAGAACGCTTTTGCCCAGGTTGGCGTGCCTCAGGATGGAATAGCGGACAGTCAGCGCCACATCGGCGATACCGAATATAGCGATCACAGACCACCACAGGCCCGAGTAGGTGGCCACATTTACAATCCCAACAATCACCGCGGCAGCCAGCAGGGTGGCATAGAATATCCATACTAGTTTTTTCCATTTATCCCTGCCATATCCAATTACCGGGTAGTTGCCGCGGTCGTATTCCGGCATAGCCACCCCATTGCTCTCAAAGTCCACCGCGATACCGTCCTCCTTCAGCTTGCCGAAGAACCGGTCCTGAAGCCTGGTATCATCAAACACGGTTGTAAATGAAATCATCATGTCCTGCCCATAGGAGCACACCGCGCACTTGGCCGGCTGCCGTTTTGACACGCCGATTATCAGGTGGAACTGCTCAATATCATCCTTGAATTCCTCGTCAACGGATACTGGCCCGATATTGGATAAGGTGATGGTGTGCGCCCTGTCGTTCCTTCGGAAAATGGCACCCAGCGCCAGCCATTTGACAAACAGGGGCGTGATCCGCACATACCATTTCTTTTCATTGGACACATTGTAGGAGATGGTCTCCTCCAGCTTCTCCTTGACAATCTTCTCATCCATCTGGCTGCCCACCTGGTCCAGAATCTCATCAAAGGGCTGGTGCACCTGATCCGGCTGGCAGTTGATATCCGTCACCGCGAAGAAATTGGCTGTGGTGGTGGAGCCGAAAAATGCCCGCAGATTGATGGGCAGATTGACGCCGATGGGACATCTCCCAGGCTGGCCGTCCAGATATTCCTCATAGATAGACCAGATCAGGCAGGCAGCCAGATATTTTGTGATGCTGACGTTTCTGCGCCTGCACACAGCCTTCAGCTCCGGCACCTTCACGCAGCCATGGATCACATTTTCCCCGCCCAGATCCAGGTACCTGCCCTCCAGACGGTAGGCGCGCACCGAGCTGTAGCGTTTCCCCGGCTGTTTCTTGTAGTTCTTCAGATAGCTGTCCTCTGTGTCTGTGGAACAGTCCATGGCCGGCGCCGCGCCCTCCGGAAGCCCCCGCCGTTTCCTCAGATAACAGTAGGTCAGCTCCCGGATAAAATTCACCGCCCCCAAACCGTCCGTGACAGCGTGAAACACCTCCAGGTGAATTCTCCGCTTGTAATAGCTGACTCGGAACAGAAACAGCTGGTTGCTTTTGGGGTCAATGTACTGGCAGGGATACGTGCTCTCCTTCTCAATCAGAGGCGTCCGCTTGTTAGTCTCAAAATAGTACCAGAAAAAGCCCCGCTTCATCTTCACCTGGAAGCCCTCAAACCTAGGCAGAACCTCCTCCAACGCCTGCGAAAGCAGCTCCGGCTCCACCTCCTCCTTAAGCGTCACGGAGATACGGAATACATTGCTCAGATTCTCATTTGCAATCAGGGGAAAGATCTTCCCTGTGTTATCCAGCCTGCGCCAGCGCTTACCCTGGGGATTTTTTTTCATATTCCCCCTCCTTTCCATATATTATGCTGCCGGCAGAACCAGAGCCGGACGGGACTAATCTCACTTGTAACGTTTCTGGAGATCCATGTAGAACTCCTTGTGCGTCAGCTCATGGCGCTCCGACGACGGAATCATCAGTTCACCGTCACAGCCCTCTGTGGTGCCATTTTCAAGGAGATAATCAAACAGGTTCTGCATCCCCTTGATGCAGGCCTTTAACGGCGCGTTGGCGTACAGCACCACCTTAAAGCCCATGGCCTCCAGCTCCGCATTCTTAAGCATGGGCGTCTTTCCGCCCTCTACCAGGTTGATCAGGGTTGGAACAGGGATTTCTCTGGGAATCCGCTCCATCTGTTCCACAGTCCTGGGAGCCTCGATGAATATAACATCCGCCCCTGCCCGGGCATAGGCATTCCCCCGCTCCAGCGCATCCTCGATGCCATTTACCGCGATAGCGTCGGTCCTGGCGAAGATCACCAGATCCGGGTCCGCTGAGCCTTCTCTGGCAGCCCTGATTTTGGCGGCCATCTCCCGGGTGGGAATCACCGCGTGATCCTCAAAATGCCCGCAGCGTTTGGGCGCCTTCTGGTCCTCAATGATTACCGCCCCCAGATCCAGCCTGGAATACTCCCGCAGCGTGCGGTACACATTCATGGGATTGCCGTAACCGTCATCAATGTCCACAATCAGCGGCAGTGTTGTATTGTCGTTGATCCGCTTCACCAGTTCCAGATTCTCGGTCATGGTAATCAGCCCATAATCGGGCAGTCCGAAATTCATGTTCGCCAGGCCCGCGCCGGTGACAAACAGCGCTTTAAAGCCCCGCTCCTGCGCCACCTTGGCAAACAGCGGAGTAGTTACTCCCGGCGCAACGATGATTCCATCCTGTTTTAACAGCTCCCTGAGCTGCAATGCTTTTTTCATTTTGTCCTCTTTCTTATTAGGATACCTGATTCATCGATTCTTAACCGGGCACCTTCAAACGTCAAGCAGCGGAGCTGTTACGCTCCGCCGCAATCTGACGTCAACCGTATGCTGCTGCCGGGCGGTCAGATGGTGATTTCTGCCTCTCTGCGCCCGTTAAATTTTCGAGTATCCAAAACTATTCACCAGGGCATCCAGCTTCTCCCCTCTCTGGCAGAATGGGCAGTCCCTAAAGTCATGGGCCCCATAGTCGGGCAGGTCCCTCATGCCGAAAATGCTGTTGACATGGATATGGTCCACTGTCTCCAAAGCGCTGAACACGGCGGAAATTCCCGCCAGCTCTCCCCTGTAATACTGGATGCACTCCATGGCCTTGGCAATGGTCTTGCCTGTGGTGATGGAGGCCATCAGAATGATCACATGCTTGCCGGTGATCATGGGCTGGGTGTTCTCCCGGAATACCATCTGGCTGTTGGTGTTGTACTCCGGCGCCAGCACATAGATGGTCTGGTGGGCGTTCCTGGACATAAAGCCCGCATTGGTCAGCTCATCCGCCAGGCAGGCTCCGATGATCTGGGTGCCGTCCAGGCACACAATGGTGTCCACCACCGTGTCGTACACGTACATACCCATCAGGGCTTTGGCCGCCAGCCTGGCCTCGCTCATTCTGGCCTTAAGGGTAGTCATGTCAAGATAATAGTTGATGTGGGAATGGTTGGTCGCAAAATGTCCCGGTGTAATCTTAAGGGGCACGTTGCTTCCGGTGGATGTGATCTTAAAGGTTCTGCTATCCATTAACTGCCTCCCGTCTGCAGCCCATCCCCAAACTGTCTGAAAAGGGGCCGCTTTTCTTTTATTATACAACACTGGTCAGGGGGAATACAAGAAAAAACAGAGCATGATAATTAAATAAGACATATTTTAAACCAAATGCTATAATATTCTTATATTACCACTTCATATATGGTGCTTTTAAGAAAGATAGGAGGTATTTTGTATGAATGCAAAGCAAACTGTGCTGGTCAACACCTATACCAACGGAATACTCGACCCATCGAAGGAGATGCTGGGCCCTGTCTCTTATACACATCTCCGAGCCCACGAGACCAGAGAGGATCTCGTATGCCGTCTTCTGCTTGAAAAAAAA
>OKVW01000394.1_pt1 | contig 26653 bp, 32 predicted proteins | sample 1606991 | NCBI WGS metagenome assembly OKVW01 (sample SAMN03281021, study PRJEB24777) | human gut metagenome | isolation source: fecal sample PR177 from 1 month old male Malay infant, vaginal delivered... | reverse complement strand
GAGCTATATATTATTATGCTTCATGAATTTATCCATATCTACAGAAAAGATCTGTTATTTAAATATCTGTTAATAATACTTAACGGTATCTTCTGGATGAATCCTTTTTTCATATATCTTTCTAAACAATTAGATACATGGGGTGAGTATAGCTGTGATGAATATGCCTGTAAACATCAACAGCATATATTTTCAAATAAAGAATATTTCACAACCATATTTCGTTACTCAATACAATTTAAACAGAGATTCTTTATTACAACGGCATTGTGCAGTCATAAATCCAATATAGAAAAAAGAATAAGATATTTTAAAAAATCTTATTTCACATCAATTTTCGTAAAATATTTTTCTATTCTTTTATTCGTCTTGATCATGCTAATAGACGTTTATTTTATCTATTCGGCTAGCCATTATCAAAATACGTTTTTTCGCACCTTTCAGCAATGGAGTACCATGAATATCATCCACGTTCACAAAACCCAGGAAGCAATTGTTCCCAAATAACCTTTAGTACAACACTTCAACCAGACACAGCCCTCTGGCAGGCGCCGTAATTCCTGCCAGCGTGCGGTCTTTCCCCTCTAGGATCTCCTGCATCTCTTTTGGTAAACGTTTCCCCTGCCCCACTTCAATCAGCGTTCCGGTCATAATCCGCACCATATTGTACAAAAATCCCTCACCTGTATAAGTAATTTGCAGCTCACCTTCCAGTTCCGTAATTTCTATCTTATTTAATTTCCGGACGGAAAATTTTTTCATTCTCTTATTCGAGCAGAAGCTCTTGAAATCATGAGTTCCAATTAATTCATCTGCTGCTTCCTCCATAGCTCTTACATTCAGGTGCTCACCGAGAAGGTAAATATATTTCCGTTCAAATACATTTTTCAGAGAACTGGTGGAAATCCGGTAACGGTATACCTTCTCCCTGGCATTTAAACGGCTGTGAAACCGTTCCTCCGCTTCTTCCACTTCCAGGATGCCGATATCCTCCGGCAGATATTTATTCAGATAATCTCTGATATCTTCGGTTAACACGCATCCCTTTGGAAGATGGAAATTAGCGGTCTGACCAAGAGCATGTACCCCTGCATCTGTTCTTCCTGCCCCCTGAACTTCTATCGGCATACCCGCCATTTTTGATAAAATAGCCTCCAGCTTTCCCTGTATTGTATTATCGGTATTCCCCTGTTTCTGCCACCCATCATACCGGGTGCCGTCATATTGAACGATCATTTTATAATTCATTTACACTGCTCCTATCTATCCTGTACTGCATTTTAAAATGCAGTTTAAGTTTCTAACATATTTACAGTGTAATGCCTGCTGCGGGTAATGTCAACGCTCATTCTTTTATGGCGCCTCCCTGTCATCACAGAGACTCGATATGGCTTTTAAGTTTTTGTGCTGCCTCCTGAAAGGCTTCATATTTTCTCAGCCTTTCATATCTGTCATCTGTCATCAGAAGGTTTAACTGGGATTGTTTGATTCCTTTCACCTGCCCCGGCGTTTCATTGGCACTAAGGGATATCGTATCAAAATAAATGCGGTCCCGGAACTTATAATCCATTTCCCGGATACGATCTATATACTTTATGATGCACTTTAAAGCCTCCTCCTCTTGATCCGTTTCCAGATACAACTGAGCAGTCTTTTCCCATGCGAACAAAGATCCACCACTGCCAAACAGCTCTTCCAGCTCACAGCCTGCTTTCGCATACTGAAAGGCTCTCTCCATATTCTCTGTCCTACTGGCTGCTACAGTCAGGGAGAGTAATGCCATCTGTGCATTCCTTATACCTGTGAGTAAATTAGTTTGTAAAAGTTTTTCTGCCTTATCATAATCTCCCTTTTTCAGATGGATACTGGGACGCATCTGCGCCGGATCTATTTGCTGCTGGGGAATGGAATCCAGAAGCGCTTCTGCCTCATCGTAGTTTTCCGCCTCCATACATCTGGTAATCAGATATACTCTGGCATTCTCACGGATTAGCGGGTTGGAAGAATCCATCGTTTCCCTTGCCATTTTTTCCAGCTGCTTCCCCCATTCGGTCCATTCTTTTTCCATAAAGTCCTGATCCATGGTATAAGACAGCATGATAGAAGCAGATATCACCTTCATTTTTAATTCTTCTGAATTTGGGTACTGGTTCAAATAGAACTGTATGGTCTTCCTGCCTTCCCGAAAACCGTTTTCCTGGCACTTTACACGGATATCTTCCAATACAGCATCCAGTGTAGTCTGATCCAGCTCCTGGGTATAGGACAGCAGGTAGTCGATTGTCGTGTCCAGCGCCCTGGCAATGGGTGGCAGGAGCAGAATATCCGGATAAGTGCTCCCTGTTTCCCATTTGCTCACTGCCGGTGCAGATACGCCAATTGCCTGCGCCAGCTGCTCCTGGGTTAATTGTTTTTCTTTTCTAAGATTTAATATAACTTCACCTATATTCATGTTGTATGCTCCTCTTCTCAACTTGGAAACGGCCATTTCTTACTTCTTAGTATACCGAAAATACAAACAATCTGCAATGGAGCCGCAATATAGTTCCCGTTAACAAAACTTAACCCTCAGGAAAGGTGCAAGAAAAATCTTTTCAAATTCTTCACAGTCTCTTCAATCGTCTGTCACACTTTCTTCATAACTATCCTTTATAGTATAAATATGAAAAGCCAATAAGACTTTTTCAAAAAATCTTTTTCATTTTCGCCAGTATCGAACAGGTACTGGCCTTCCTTCCGTTTATGGGTAAAAATAAACTAAATTTCAAAGATTTTAAAATATATTTTATTTACCTTGACAATACAAATCTTACATGGTATATTAAGAGAGTATTTTGAATGAATTTTTGATCTTCACATATTTTTGTAAGTCACTAATTTGATTGATGATTTACAAAAATATGTGATTTTTTTTATTTTCATGTTAAGATATAATATTATAATTGGAGGTACCTACTATGAATAACGGTACAGTAAAATGGTTTAACAGCACTAAAGGATTTGGATTTATCACAAACGACAGCACAGGAGAAGAATTCTTCGTACATTTCTCAGGAATCGCTAGTGAAGGATTTAAGTCTTTAGAAGACGGACAGAAAGTAACTTTCGATATCGCTCAGGGAAACCGCGGTATGCAGGCAGTTAACGTTTGCGCAGCTTAATCAGCTCAGCAAATAATCTGGTCATTGATTAGATCATTTAAGCCGATGTATGATGCATCGGCTTATTTTTTTGCCCTTTTTTGTTCCTTTCCTCTCCCCTTAAAAGAAATTTGCAGAATTTTATCAATTTTTTAAAAAATTCGTTGACAAGCGGTGTTACTTATGATAAAATTCTTAACTGTAGCGGTTATTAATATCGCAGGCTGATGTGGCACAGTCGGTAGCGCACCTCATTGGTAGTGAGGAGGTCACGGGTCCGATTCCCGTCATCAGCTCTTTAGGAGCCCTGGATTATATCCGGGGCTTTTTTCGTATATGCCGTTGCACGAAGTGCCGGTCGGCATTAATTGTCCATCTTGCCGAAAATCAGACTGACAGTTCCTTAATCTGTTTTAAGGCAGGATGGACTACTGGCAACCCGTTTACTCAGAATGTTTATACAGAAGAGAGGATTATGGCAGCTTATCAAAGAACGACCAAAAAATCAGCATCCCGGAGACCCCGGAAGAAAATATCTGCTTCACTGTCTGTAAATGGCCGCAGCTCCGCTAAAAAGCGTCTGAGCCAAAAGGAACAGCTTTTAAGAAGAAAACGCCAGGTGCGCCGTATCTGGTTTCTTATTGGATTTTGCATTTTGGCTGGCGGCGGATTTATCTGTTATCTGGTATTTTCAGGGATTTCTAACTCCCGTGGATTGACCAAAAGTGTTCTTCAATATGAAGACCAGGTTAAAAAATATTGTAAAGAATACAACATATCCGAATATTCCGATGTGATACTTGCCATGATGCAGCAGGAAAGTGCAGGAAAAGGAACCGATGTTATGCAATGTTCCGAAAGCCCTTTTAACACCCAGTATTCAAACGAACCTGGCAGTATTACAGATGTAGACTATTCCATTCAGGTGGGGGTAGAAACTTTTGCCTATTGCCTGGAGGAAGCCCAGTGTACTTCAGTAAACGATATGGATAAATTAAAGCTGGCTCTTCAGGAATATAATTTCGGAAATGCATATGCCACATGGGCAGCTGAAAATTATGGAGGATACTCTCCGGAGAATGCACAGGAATACTCAGACAAAATGAAAGCCCAGCTTGGCTGGACTACTTACGGTGACCCGGAATATGTACCGCATGTTTTACGGTATTATAAAAAATAATCCCATTACAGAGGGAGTGCCAGTATCTTAAGATACTGGCAGGTTATGAAAAAGATTATTAACAATGCTTATTTGCTTTGTACACTTAATACTATAACGGTTCACTGTGAAAAATCTGTGTATAGTACTTGAAGACTTTGTGAATATTTTTCTTGCGCTCCATGGATAAAACGGCAAAAAGAAGGACTGGCCATCGCCAGTCCAGGAGGGAGAGAAAAGTTTATGTAAAAAAGCTTGTTTGCTTTGTATGTATATACTATACCAATCAATTGTGAATAAGTTATGGCATCGCGCTTAAAGCTTTATAAAGTTGTTTAAGATTTTATAAAGGTTTTAAAAAGAAAAGCTTTTCCCTGATAACTGCCTCTGGTCTGTAAATAAAAAAAGCCTCTATACAGAGGGAGAGCCAGTATCTTGGCGGATACTGGCGAGTTATGAAAAAGATTTATATGAAAAAGTCTTATCGGCTTTTACAAGTATAACTATAAAAGATAGTTGTGAAAAATATGTGACAGCCTGTTGAAGAATTTGTGAAAATGCATCGATACCATTTCTGAAGGGTTTCTATAAAATGATTTCCTATAAAATTAGGTTCTACATAACTGCAGCCTTTTCCGGCTCGTCTCTGTCTTCTCCCAGCGGCTTTATGATTCTCGCCAGATATACAGCAGGTGTATCCGCAAGGCTTGTGAATATAAAGATCACATAGCTTGCCCACATAATGCTGATAAGTGTTCCGGTATCATAGGTTCCAAAAAATGCTCCCATTGTGAACAGAACCGTATTTAAAAGCTGGGAAAGTAACGTTGATCCGTTATTACGAAGCCACAGATAGCGTCTGCCGTCCCCACAGAGCCTTTTTGTCATCTCCCACCACTTATGGTACAGCCAGACGTCAAACTTCTGGGAAACGGCGTAGACGACGAGACTCGCCAGCATCATCCTGGGGGTATTGGAAAAGATGCTGACGATGCTACTATGTGCCCAGTCATTTGCACCTGGCTGATACAGCAGCCAGGACTGGGATATCAGGATAAAGGTAAAGGATGTGAGGATTCCGATGTTTACCGCCTGATTTGCCGCCTTTTTGCCCGACACCTCACTTAAGATATCCGTTACCAGGAATGTTGAAGCAAATAAGATATTACCAAGGGTCTGCTCCATTCCAAAAGCATCCACCAGAATTAAAACCTCAATATTTGCAGAAATAGTTGCCAATACCGTGAATGCCATCAACCCTTTGCATCCCAGCAGTTTATACCACAGCAGAACGCTTCCATAAATAATCACTACACTCAGGACTAATAGAATCTCATTTCTCATCTGTTATTTATCTCCTACTCCAAAATCTGTATTTTCAATTAATATATCTACCCGCGGATTGTCCCAGTATGCCGGCATCAGTTCTGTTACAAATTCCCTTATGACAGCAGGGGCTGGTTTAATTGGTTTACTGTTCTCATTCATAATATTGACGCAGACACGTTCAAAATATTTTAAACCAGTTAAAATATCCTGTTCCATAGATGCTGTATTCTGTCCGGGAATGCCGAATAAGAGGCAGCATTCATCGTAGTATTCTGCTATCTCCTCTGGCGTATCAGCCGTTATGCCCTTATCCAGATAACTTTCCCGAAACAGGGCGTCAAATGTTTCCACCCCAATTTTGATCTTAACCGTAATACCCTGTTCCCCAAAAAACTTCTTAATGTCCTTAATTTTATCCCGGTGCATCCAGTGGCATTCAAAATGAAGCTGCACTATCTTTTTTTCCAGGCATTTGTTTAAAACAGCATGCATTGTCTTGTCATCCAGATCTGTAAAGCTCCCGGAATTGATTACCTCCAGTGTTTGATAAATTCCGGTTACTTTCTCAATTTCTGCCCTGTTGAGCTTGAAATTTTCCTCTTCGTTTCCGGAATAATCCAGATGATAATCGCAGAAGCGGCACCTTCTCCACTTGCAGCCGTCCCCTCGAAGCAGGATAATCTCACGAGGATTTTTTTGAGCAATTATAGAATAGCGATTTAATTCAGTCATTTTTTTCCTTTCCGTCCGGCAATCCGGTGCATCCGGTATCAGCCGTTCCAGAGCGTTTCGTTACACGCTTGTAAGTGATAATTTAAGGAAAAATAAAAAAAGACGCTTATCATTAAGCGCCATCAAAAATACCGGTAAAAACGCGCTCTAATGCGGTTTTTCCGATTTCATTTTCCCTAGTTTTATTTATAGACAGGATGGTCACGAACTGTCTTATTTAATTGCGTATTACACTATAACAGCATAGAAGCGGCTTGTCAACGTATTTTTTTACGGATTCGCTGCAGTGCATTGTCAATAGACTTGGGTGGCTTTCCAAGAAATTCCCCGATCTCCACGTAGTCCTTTCCCTGTAAATAGCAGTCCAGTACTTTCTTTTCGAATGCGCTTAAGGATGCTTCCAGCTTTTCCTCAATCTGCTTTTTATTTTCTTCATGAATCAGCAGTTCTTCCGGATTACTTTCCTGGGTAAACAGGATTTCTTCCAGGGGCAGGGATTCCTCTCCCGCTTCCAGGGTTCCGGAATACAGCGAAACATAGGAATTTAGCGGGGTATGTTTTTTTCTGTTGGAAGCTTCAATTGCATGATAGAGCTGCCTTCCGATGCAAAGCTTTGCAAAGTGATAAAAGGAGGCATCCCTGTCCTCCCTGTAATCCCTGACGGCTTTGAACAGGCCAATCATCCCCTCCTGGATCAGATCGTCCTTGTCTCCGCCGATTAAGTACAGTGCCCTTGCTTCCTTACGCACCAGATATTTATACTTTTCCATGATGTAGTCCGTAATCTCCGGATTTCCACCCTTAAGCTTTACAATTAATTCTTCGTCGGTATATCCGTCGTAGGACACCATTTCCTGCCTCCACCTGTTATATATTTACATTCTCTGCCTTACGATCTCATAAGCAAGTACACCGGCAGCTACAGAAGCATTCAGAGAGTCAATATCCCCTTTCATAGGAATAGACGCGGTAAAGTCACATTTTTCCTTCACAAGGCGGCTGACACCTTCTCCTTCACTTCCGATCACCAGTCCGATGGCACCTTTTAAGTCCAGCTTATACATCACTTCTCCGCTCATATCGGCACAGACAAACCAAAGTCCTTTTTCCTTTAACTCTTCAATTGTTTTGGTTAGATTAGTAACCTTGGCAACCGGAGTATAGTTCAGAGCTCCTGCAGATGTTTTTGCAACAGTTGCCGTCAGCCCCACTGCACGGCGCTTTGGTATGATGATACCGTGGGCACCAGCCAGATTTGCTGTACGGATAATAGCTCCCAGATTGTGGGGATCTTCAATATTATCCAGCAGTATAATAAATGGCGGTTCGCCCTTTTCTTCTGCTATCTTCAGTATATCTTCCACTTCGGCATATTCATAGGCAGCTGCATAGGCAATCACACCCTGATGCTTTCCGGTTTCCGAAATCTGATCCAGTCTTTCTTTTTCCACATAGTTAATAATAGTATCGTGCTTTTTTGCCTCCCTGATAATACTGCGTACCGGGCCATCCTGGCAGCCATCCAGAACAAACAGCTTATCAATGGGCTTTCCGGCACGAAATGCCTCTATTACGGCATTTCTGCCTTCAATTGTCAATTCCTCATATCTCATTGGTATTCTCCTTTGCGGCTTCCACTGCCTTGGCATTTTCATCAGCAGCATGAGCTGCCGGGGCATTTTCTGCATTTGCAGATTCCGCCCTGGTGTCATTCGCCATAGTGGCTGACACCTTATCCACATTTAATTTATTTTTAACGTTACTATCCACATTTTCCAGGTTCCGAATCCCTTCCTTTACCAGATCAATCATGCGATGCATCTGGTTTTCCAGATACAGATATCCCATCAGCGCTTCAAACCCCGTTGCTTTTCTGTAATCCAGCATGGAAGCATTCTTCGCCATTGTATAGGATTTGGCATTCCGTCCCCTTTTGTAGATCTGCTTTTCCTCCTCCGTCAGAAGAGGCATAATCTTTTCAATCATCTCCGCCTGGGCAGAAGCCTTCACAAGTGCACTGGCGCGCTTATGAAGCTTATTTGCAGGGCAATTTCCCTGGCATACCACCAGGGTGCGGATTATCAGGTCATAAATGCTGTCTCCGATATATGCCAGGGTCAACGGCGAATACGTCTTCATATCCAGATCATCCAAGCTAAACTGCTCTTTTAAATAATCGGAAAATGAATCTACGCCTTTTTCCATTTTACACCCTCTCTGGTATCTTCCAGTACAATGCCCTTTGCCAGCAGCTCATCACGGATTTCGTCTGCTTTTTTGAAATCTTTAGCCTTTCTTGCTGCCTGACGGTCCTCGATCATCTTTTCAATATCCTCTGCCAGAATCTCTTCTTTTTTATCTACGATGATTCCAAGCACATCGCATAAGCTGATCATTTTATCTAAAACAGCCTGAATAAATGCTTTCGAATTTTCAGCAGAAACATTGGTATTTGCATATTTTACAAATTCAAAAATTGCTGAAATTGCATCGGCTGTATTGAAATCATCATCCATAGCTTCATCAAACTTGGCTGCAAATGCATCCGCCTGCTTCAGACTCTCTTTTTCTTCCTGGGACAGTTCCTGCTCTGCGGCATTGCCAAGGAGGAATTTCAGGTTCTCCACAGCAGTGATAATACGCTCCAGGCTTGTTTTGGAAGCTTCCATCAGATCTGCGCTGAAGTTCAGCGGACTTCTGTAGTGAGCACTGAGCATAAAGAAACGCAGTACCTGCAGATCATATTTTTCCCCTATTTCACGAACGGTAAAGAAGTTTCCAAGTGACTTGGACATTTTGCGGTTATCAATATTTAAAAAGGCATTGTGCAGCCAGTATTTTGCAAAATCTTTTCCATTGCAGCATTCGCTCTGTGCAATTTCATTCTCATGATGAGGGAATACCAGATCCTCTCCCCCTGCGTGAATATCAATTTCTTCACCCAGATATTTTTTAGACATAACCGAACACTCAATATGCCATCCCGGACGTCCGGCACTCCATGGAGACTCCCATGCCGGCTCTCCTTCTTTTTTGGGCTTCCAGAGTACAAAATCCAGCGGATCTTCCTTCTGGTTTTCTCCGGATACTAAAAGAGAACGGTTTCCCGCACGTAAATCATCCAGGTTCTTATGAGAAAGCTTTCCATATTCATCAAACTTCCTGGTTCGGAAATAAACGGTGCCATTCACATCATAAGCAAACCCTTTATCGATCAGCGTGCCGATCATCTCCACCATTCCGCCGATTTCCTCTGTAGCCAGGGGATGGGTCGTCGCTGGCAATACATTCATAGAAGCCATATCTTTTTTACATTCTGCGATATATCGTTCTGATATTTCCTGGGCAGATACTCCTTCTTCAATGGCTTTCGCAATTATTTTATCATCTACATCCGTAAAATTGGACACGTAGTTTACATCATAGCCCTTATGTTCCATGTAGCGTCTGACCGTATCAAATACAATCATCGGCCTGGCATTGCCAATATGAATAAAATTATATACCGTTGGTCCGCATACATACATACTTACCTTTCCCGGTACCAATGGCACAAATTCTTCTTTTTTCTTTGTTAAAGTATTGTATACTTTCATATTCTGTTCTCTCCGTTCTATAAAATCTGATGGCTGTTCAGTCATAGGATTTATCTCTAGTGCCTCCCTGCGTATTTACCTGGGAGACACTAATACCCAATGCCATTAGTCTATGCAAAAATCTTCCATTTGTCAATATCCCGGCTGTCTTTTCCACTAAACTATTTCATCCAGAAATATCTGATCAAATATTTGGATTTTAGAAAGAGGCAGGGAATCCGCTTCTGTTCCATCGCTTACGCCAAAAAACAATCGGGTCAGTTCACTTACAGACAGTACCGCATCAACATCTTCATCCCTGCATTCAGTTATACGCCGTGCACATCCCCGATGCTCATCCAAATCAAAGCGAAAAACTCCCTGATTGCCAGAAAGTATCCGGTCTTCTGCCTTAATGGTAAAAGATACCGGCTCCCAGCTTCTCAGGCAGGACGCAAATGATTCCAAATGAATAATCCTTACCATGATCCATGATGCGGTTTCAACACTTTCCCCGAAACCATCCCCAAAAGCGGTAACCGTTATGACCTCTTCCTGTCCGTTCTCAAAAACACCCTTTTCATTATAATAAGAGAAAAGAGCTGGCATTACCGCTTCTTCATACCCCGGCTCACATAGAAGTTCCCGGATCTGCGGCTTTTCTTCCATTGCACTGAAACAATAGCCAACAGGTCTGCCTTGCGCTAAAAAAAGCAGGATACCACCTTGCTCACTTTCCTGTTCCTTTTGCAGACGCTTCATATATGCCTCGGTCCGAAGGGTATATACCTGGTAACGTGCTCCTAATAATCGCTCAGAGAGCTTGGCAAGGCAGCCGAGATCTTCTTCCCCTGCCTCCCGTATCCGAAGCTCTTTATCTCCAATCTTACCAGAACATTCCGTTTTATGGACAATCATGCTTTTCTGCCCGTAAACTGTTTCAAAGTCAAAGGGTTTGTAAATTGCCTCCGCTGCTGGCATTAAGAACATAAACGCTTCCTTTCTGCCATACCCGTCACTTAATGCCCGATGCAAAATTTTCCTCATCATTCCCTGATGCCTGGATTCCGGTCTGGTGGCAACCGCCACGATATAGTGGGTATCCACCGTTGTTTCACCCAGATGCACCTGATAAGGATTAAACTGTGCCATAGAAAGCAGCCTGCTTTCATCATCCATTATTCCGTAGATGAGGTTTTCCCTGGTACAGTATTCATAATAATAATCCAGAAATTCTTTAGTATCATCGGGAAAAATTTCTTCCCACAGTGCTCTGGTCTTGTGATAATCCTTGGGATCTATTCTGCATACTTCCTGTGCATTCATATTCTTTTCCTCCATGCACTATTTACAGCAGCCGCCGCACCCCTGGCAGGACCTGCCTGCAATCCGGTCATCTGCTGCCAGATCAAACAGCGGAATCAAAAGGCATATTGCCTGGGAACTGATCCCTTCTCCTGCTCCGGTAAATCCAAGCCCTTCTTCTGTAGTAGCCTTTACATTCACCTGATTCTCCTCTATGCCCAATGCATCTGCAATGTTTTTTACCATTTGAGGCATAAACGGCAGAAGCTTCGGCCGCTGGGCAATGATAGTAGCATCTATATTTTCAATCATATAATGATTTTCTTCCAAAAGCTGCGCCACATGCTTTAATAATGTAATGCTGGAAATCCCTTTATACTTTGGATCTGTATCCGGAAAATATTTTCCGATATCCCCAAGTGCCGCTGCTCCTAAAAGCGCATCCATTACGGCATGTACCAATACGTCCGCATCAGAATGCCCCAACAACCCTTTTTCATATGGTATCGTAACACCGCCCAGAATCAGTTCCCGGTCGGTCGTTAACTTGTGTACATCATATCCCATTCCAACTCTCATATCAACCTCCATTTTAATCTATTGCAAAAAATGCTAAGCGGCAGCCTATGCTGATATACAGCATGGATCCGTTAACCGGTCTTAATGCTTACCTATATTCATACCCTGCTGGATAAAATTTCATACAGATAGTTTCATAAACTACAGAATCATTATAAGTCATGAATAAGAGAAATGTCAAAGGCATATCTTTATATTGAGAATTTTCATTCTTAAGAATCGAAAAAACTCCCCGATCCTGGGACCGGGGAGTCTTCTATGTTTAAATTATAAATTACTCAGCTGCTGCTTCTGTTGTAGCTGCTTCTGTTGTTGTAGCCTCTGTTGTAGCTGCTTCTGTTGTAGCTGCTTCTGTTGTTGCAGCTTCTGTTGTAGTAGCTTCTGTTACAGCTGTTGTAGCTGCTTCTGTTGTTGTAGCTTCTGTTGTTCCTTTATCAGAACTTCCACAGCCTACTGCTAATGCTCCTGCTAATGCCATAACTGCCATTAAACCTAATACTTTTTTCTTCATAGTTGTATCCTCCTCATATTGACGAGATGCATTTGCACCTCTGTTTCGTTACAGGGGGTATCTTACCACATCCAAAATTAGAATTCCTGCTATTTTTATTAAATAAAAGTGAAAGTTTTCTGACGTTTCTTAATTCTTCTTAAGAATTGTGTCATAATTTGACACAAAAAAAGCATAATGAATATTCATTATGCTTACGTAGCGGAAGGGAGATTTGAACTCTCGACACCACGGGTATGAACCGTGTGCTCTAGCCAACTGAGCTATTCCGCCATATGAAATTGTTTGATAAATAAGTAGTTTATTTATCAGTGGGACCTACAGGGCTCGAACCTGTGACCCTCTGCTTGTAAGGCAGATGCTCTCCCAGCTGAGCTAAGATCCCATGCTTGTCTCGGAACTTTTTGTTTCTGTGTTCCCGACTGCTTTGCTAGTATAATATGAATTGTGTAAATTGTCAACACTTTTTTGGAAATATTTTTAAGAAAATTTTATTATTCATTTTATATGATTTATGATATACTTAAGATTAGCAAATGGTGGAGGGATTCCATGTACTATTTTATCATAAACCCAAACGCGCGATGCGGGCGGGGGAAGAACGTATGGAAAAAACTGGAAAGGATGCTGGAGCGTGAGAACGCCCAGTATCAGGCGTATATAACTGAGAAGCCGGGAGATGCGAAGGTTTTTGCCAGAAAGCTGACAGAAGGGTGCAGGGAACCGCACGTGATCGTTGCAGTCGGCGGGGATGGCACTGTCAACGAGATTTTGGATGGTCTTTCTTTCTGCAGCCCTGTTACCTTAGGTTATATTCCTGCCGGTTCAGGCAATGATTTAGCAAGAAGCTTGAAATTGCCGAGAAAACCGGGACGCTGTCTGAAGAAGATTCTGTCTCCAAAGTACCATAAGCAGCTGGATTACGGAGTGCTTACATATGGCGGAGATGAGATTTCCTGCAGAAGATTTATAGTCAGCGCAGGAATTGGCATGGATGCGGCGGTTTGCCATAACATTCTTTATTCCAGGACAAAGGGATTTTTAAATAAGCTTCATATAGGAAAGCTGACCTATCTTTTGATCGGTGTCAAACAGCTCCTTCTTGCAAAGCCTGCGAAGGGTTATTTGCTGTTGGATGGAGTTCAGAAGGTGGAGTTTAATCATGCCTATTTTATTTCCGCACATATTCACCCATATGAAGGCGGTGGTTTCAAATTTGCGCCGGATGCCAGCTATGACGATGGAAAACTTTCCATTTGTGTAATGAATAACAGAAAAAAGAGAAAACTAATACCGGTGCTTTTAAACTCCATGTTTGGAAGGCAGTCCCATAATAAGGGAACCCGGTTTTATACATGCGGGGAGGCCATGGTTCATGTGGATAAGCCGATGGCGGTTCATGTGGATGGAGAGAGCTGTTTCTGTCAGAATGACATACAGCTGCGATGTATCAAAAAGGCGGTCCGCATGATTGTTTAATAATAAGAAGTGCAGTCAGAATTGTATTTCAGATAAATGATAGAGATTTCAGAAAGGATATAAGACATCATATGAGAATCGGACAGGGATACGATGTACACAAATTGACGGACGGAAGGGATTTGATTCTCGGAGGAGTAAAGGTTCCCTATGAAAAAGGACTTTTAGGCCATTCTGACGCGGACGTGTTAGTTCACGCGGTGATGGACGCCCTGCTCGGCGCGGCGGCGCTGGGAGATATCGGGGAACATTTTCCGGATACGGATCCGGCTTATAAGGGAATATCCAGCGTGGAACTTTTAAAGCGCGTCGGAACGCTTCTGGAAGAGAAGGGGTACGTGATTGAGAACATCGATGCGACAATCATCGCTCAAAGGCCCAAACTTAAGGATTACAGACCGCAGATGGCGGAGAATATCGCTGCTGCCCTTGGAATACCTGCAGACCGTGTCAGCGTAAAGGCAACGACCGAGGAAGGTCTGGGCTTTACGGGCAGCGGGGAAGGAATTTCAGCACAGGCAATTACCTTATTGACGACAGTGGGGGATTACTGTTATGATGATAAAATCATGGACAGCGGCTGTCAGGGCTGTAGTGGTGGCTGCTGCGGGAAATAATCAAACAGGAGGGAACTATGAAAATTTTTAATACATTGACGAGGCAGAAGGAAGAATTTGTGCCGCTGGAACCGGGAAAGGTCAAGATGTATGTCTGCGGACCGACGGTATACAACTTCATTCATATAGGAAATGCAAGGCCGATGATCGTGTTTGACACGGTCAGACGGTATTTTGAATACAAGGGCTACGAGGTGAATTTTGTTTCCAATTTTACCGATGTGGACGATAAGATCATTAAGAAGGCCATTGAAGAGGGCGTGGACGCCGATACCATTTCCAAGCGTTATATCGAAGAATGCAAGAAGGACATGGAAGGGCTGAACGTGAAGCCGGCTACGAAGAATCCGCTTGCTACAGAGGAAATCTGCGGGATGCTGGATATGATCGGCAGTCTGATTGAGAGCGGCCATGCTTACGTGGCGGCCGACGGAACCGTTTATTTCCGTACACAATCATTTGACGGCTATGGAAAGCTGTCCCATAAGAATATCGAGGATCTGCAGTCCGGCTTCCGTGAGATCAAGGTGACGGGAGAGGAAGGCAAAGAGGATCCGACGGATTTTGTTCTCTGGAAGCCAAAAAAAGAGGGGGAACCCTACTGGGAGTCTCCATGGTGCGAGGGACGTCCTGGCTGGCATATCGAGTGTTCCGTCATGTCCAAGAAGTATTTGGGCGACCAGATCGATATCCATGCGGGCGGAGAGGACCTTGTCTTCCCGCATCATGAGAATGAGATTGCTCAGAGCGAGTCGGCTAACGGCAAAGAGTTTGCAAAATACTGGATGCATAATGCATTTTTAAATATTGATAACAGGAAGATGTCGAAATCCCTGGGCAATTTCTTTACTGTCAGGGAAATCAGCGAGAAGTATGATTTATCGGTGCTTCGTTTCTTTATGCTGAGCGCTCACTACAGAAGCCCGCTGAATTTCAGCGCGGAGCTGATGGAGTCTTCCAAGAATGGATTAGAGCGAATTCTGACTGCGGTTCAAAAGCTTAAGGATCTGGAAAGCAGCGCGGCAGGCGATTCGTTTAAAGAAGGCGAGAGCAGGGAAGCTGTTGACGAGCTGGTTGCAAAGTATGAGGCAGCCATGGATGACGATTTTAACACCGCAGATGGTATTTCTGCTGTCTTTGAACTCGTCAAGCTGAGCAATTCCACAGCAGGGCCAGACAGTTCCAGGGCTTACGTAGTATATTTGAAAGAGACCATCGAAAAGCTGTGCGACGTGCTGGGCATTGTCACCGAGAAAAAGGAAGAGATACTGGATTCTGAGATCGAAGAGATGATCGCAGCGAGACAGCAGGCGAGAAAGGATAAGAATTTCGCGCTGGCCGATGAGATTCGCGGACAGCTTCTTTTAAAGGGAATCGTTCTGGAAGACACCAGAGAAGGTGTAAAATGGAAGAGGGCGTAAGAGAAGAGGTAGGATTCCAGACCTTTTGCAATGAGGCGCTGAGGCTGAAGGAGATGGATCCGAGGACGTATTCTCCGCTGGCGCTGGCCTATATCGGAGATGCCGTCTATGAACTGATTGTCCGCACCATGGTGATCAATCATGGCAGCATACAGGTGAATAAGATGCATAAGAAGAGTGCGTCGCTGGTCAATGCAGGCACTCAGGCAGAGATGATACGGCTCATTTTGGAAGAGCTTACCGAAGAGGAGACGGCGGTCTACAAACGCGGACGCAACGCCAAGTCGGTGACGACGGCGAAGCATGCGACCGTGGTGGACTACAGAACGGCTACGGGCTTTGAGGCGCTTTGCGGCTACCTCTATCTGACAGGCCGTCTGGAGCGGCTGGTCACACTGATCAGCCATGGATTTGAGAAAATAGGAGAACTGGAATGACGGAAGAATTTACAATAGAAGGAAGAAACGCTGTGCTGGAGGCATACCGCGCGGGAAAGACCATCGATAAGCTTTATGTGCAGGATGGCGTAAAGGACGGTCCTATCCAGTCCATTATAAGAGAGGCAAAGAAGCAGGATACGATCGTGAATTTCGTTTCCAGGGAACGTTTGAATCAGATGTCGGAGGAAGGCCATCACCAGGGAGTGATCGCACATGCTGCGGCTTATGAATATGCTGAAGTAGAAGATATCTTGAAGGCGGCTGAGGAAAAAGGGGAACCACCGTTTATTTTCCTGCTGGATGGAATTGAGGATCCCCATAATCTGGGCGCGATCATCCGTACGGCCAACTTAGCGGGAGCCCATGGAGTGATTATTCCGAAAAGGCGCGCTTCCGGCCTTACGGCGGTAGTGGCAAAGACCTCGGCGGGAGCCCTCAACTATACGCCGGTGGCGAAGGTGACAAACCTGGCGGCTACGATTGAAGAATTGAAGGAAAAGGGACTTTGGTTCGTCTGTGCGGATATGAACGGCGAACTGATGTACCGGCTGAATTTAAAAGGGCCTGTCGGTCTGGTGATCGGCGGCGAAGGAGACGGCGTGGGAAGACTCGTCAGGGAAAAATGCGACATGGTTGCATCGATTCCCATGAAGGGCGATATCGACTCACTGAACGCTTCCGTGGCCGCGGGTGTGCTCGCTTACGAGATCGTCAGACAGCGTCTGGGCTAGTGCCGCCCGGCACCAGGGCCTGTTTCTATGTGAGATGGAGATGAGGAAAGATGAAGAAGAATAGAATTGTGGTTCTGACCGCCTGCACGGCGCTTATGGTGTCGGTGAGCGGCTGCCAGAGCCAGAAGGCATCTGTGGCTGAATCGCAGACGATTGCCGCAGAGAGTACGGCTGCGCTGGCAGAAGAACCGGAGAGCCTGGCTGTCGTGACTGTCGAAGAGGAAGCGGTTCCGCTGTATTCAAAGCCGGCGGGGAGCAACGTGAGAACACCGCAGGCTTCCGGTACGACGACTTACAGCAATAACTCTGTGACACTGGATGCGTCCAATCTGTCCCAGGGCTATGTGATGGTGCAGTATACGGGAGGCTCTTCCAAGATTAAGGTTCAGGTGATCAAGAGCGGCGGAGAGACGTATACGTATGATTTAAACGCCAGATCTGCCTATGAGGTATTCCCGATGTCGGAAGGCAACGGCAGTTATACGGTGAGAGTGCTGGAACAGGTACAGGGCAACCAGTATGCGGTGAAGTTCAGCCAGGATCTGTCCGTGTCTCTTGCGGACCAGTTCGCACCGTTCTTATATCCAAATCAGTATGTGAATTTCACTGCGGACAGCAGCGTAGTAAAGAAGGGCGCAGAGGTGGCCGCATCTTCTGCGGATGCGCTGGAGGTTGTCTCGTCCGTTTACAATTATGTGGTCACCAACATTACATATGATACGGCAAAAGCCAACTCCGTTCAGTCCGGATATCTTCCGAACTGCGATTCTATCCTGTCTCAGAAAAAGGGAATTTGCTTTGATTACGCCGCGGTTATGACGGCGATGCTGCGTTCCCAGAATATTCCGACCAAGCTGGTGGTGGGATATACGGGCAGTCTGTATCACGCATGGATTAATGTTTATATCGAGGGCCAGGGCTGGGTGGACAATATCATCTATTTTGACGGCCATGACTGGAAACTGATGGACCCGACATTCGCCTCCTCCGGCAAGGGAGATCCGACGATTGAAGAGTATATCAAGAACAGCTCGAATTATAAAGCAAAATACTCTTATTAAAATTTCATATCATAAAGGAGAAGCGATACATGGCGAAGGAATTGAAAAAACATTATTCCGCCCGGGAGCTTTCGGCTTTCTGTCTTCAGATATCTCTTCTGCTTCGCGCGGCAATCCCTCTTGACGAGGGATTGTCTGTTATGGCGGAGGATGCGGCAGATGAAGAGGAGAAAAAGATTCTGTTACATATGTCTGAGGAAGTAGAGCTGGGAAGCCCGTTTTCTGTCGTTCTGGAGCAGGTAGGAAGTTATCCGTCCTACGTGATCCGGATGGCGAAGCTGGGCGAGGAAACAGGAACCCTGGATCAGATGATGGCGTCTCTTTCAGAGTACTATGAAAAAGAATACATTCTGATGAAAAGCATCAAAAACGCGGTGACGTATCCGGTCATCATGATTTTTATGCTTTTGGTTGTCCTGTTCGTCCTGTTTACGAAGGTAATGCCTATTTTTGAAAGTGTTTATGAGCAGCTGGGAGCGCGTCTCAGCCCTGTATCCATGGCGGCGACGAGACTGGGGGGCATATTCAGCGGAGTGGCTCTAATTGCAGGGGTTCTTCTGGCCGCGGCGGCTTTCGTTATCTGGCTCATGGGAAGAGGCGGCAAAAAGATACAGGCGGCTCAGCACATGATGGACCGTTTTAAGAGAAAGAGCCGGATCGCGCTGGCGGTGGCGAACCGCAGATTTACTTCTGTGCTGGCTCTGACGCTTCACAGTGGTCTGGAGCTGGAAAAGGGCATGGAGCTGGCGGCTGAGCTGGTGGAAAATCCTGCGGTAGAGGAAAAGATCAAGGCCTGCGGCGAGGAACTGGAGACAGGAACCGATTATTACAGCGCCATGAAGAACACCGGTCTCTTTGGCGGATTCCATGTTCAGATGATCAAGGTGGGTGTCAGAAGCGGCCGCCTGGATGAGGTGATGGAGGAGATATCCAGAAGCTGCGAAGAGGAAGCGGATACGGCGCTGGACAACATGGTGAATCGGCTTGAACCGACGATGGTAGCTGTTCTCGCAGTGGCTGTAGGTCTGATTCTCCTCTCTGTCATGCTGCCGTTAGTCGGTGTGCTTTCAGCCATTGGATAAGAGGTGAGCCAATGAAAAGATGGAAACAGACAGGGAAGGAAATCTATGGCTACGTCCTGTCCGTACTGGTATTTCTGTGCGTGCTGGCGCTTTTTGTAACGGGAATCATGTCCTTTTCAAAGAAGGCCGATGCGAGAGGTGCGGATACGCTGCGGGATGCCATACGGAGAGCTTCCGTGCAGTGCTATGCCATTGAAGGCAGATATCCGCCCAGTGTGGATTATCTGGAGGAAAATTACGGAATTTTGATTGACCGGGATAAGTATGATGTGTTTTACAGCGGATTCGCGTCCAACTTCATGCCGGATATTACGGTCAATCTTCACGAATAATAGCTGGGAGGTGCGCGGATGGGCCGCAGAAATGATCATAAGGGACAGCTGGTGAATACGTTGTTTACCATGCTTCTGTTCCTCGTATTTGTGCTCTGTGCGCTGTTTGCGGTTTTGATCGGAGGAAAGGTCTACGAGAATATCAATGCCAGGACGGAGTCGACCTATCGCGGCGATGTGGCTCTGAGTTATATTGCCAACAAGGTAAGGCAGGGCGACGAGGACGGAATGGTGGGACTGACCGAGATGGATGGAATCACAGTCCTCCAGTTGAAGCAGGAGATAAACGGTTCTGAATACGTGACTTATATCTACTATAGGGATGGAAAGCTTTGGGAACTGTTCACCGATACGGAGAGCGGTCTGGGCGTAAATGACGGCTATGAGATTCTGGAGTGTGACGAAGTGGCCATGTCCATGGACGGGGAACTGCTTTCCGTCTCAACCAGTGGCGATGGAGGCGGCCGGATCTGGCTGTCTTTAAGAAGCGGAGGATGAAAGGATGAGCAGGAAACAGCATTCGGGTATATTTATGATGGAGATGATCATGGTGGTCTTCTTCTTTATTCTCTGCTCCAGCGTCTGCATCCTGGTCTTCGTGAAAGGGGACCGGATGAGCCGGGACGCCGCAGATTTGAACCAGTCGGTACTGATTGCCCAGAGCGTGGCCGAGGTATGGAAGCTGGAGGGACCGGAGGGACTGAAACAGCGTTTCGGCGCCAGTGTCTCTACACAGGAAGATGCCTCTGGAGCAGACGGCGATGACGCCTTCAAAACAGATGGTGATGAAACCTCCGGGAATCGGTACGTGATGGAATTTGATAAAAATGGAAACCTTGCGGAAGACATTCCAGAGGGCGGCGGAGACGGAAGCGTGAGTGGGAAGATCTACACAGCAGTGCTTTCGGTGGACGAAGCGGAGAGCTCGGCGGAGATAACCGTCAGCCGTGAGAAAAACAGCGTCTACACGCTCTCTGCAAGCCGCCACGAGAGAGAGCAGGGGTGACAGGAGGAAACAGATGGCTAAGCAGGAGAGCGGATTTAAGGCGAATATTGGAAGTTCTTCTCTGATACTCATTTTTATCGTCATGTGTCTCGTCACATTTGGTATGCTGTCCCTGACCTCCGCAAAGAGTGATTTAAGCCTTGCAAACAGAAATGCGGACGCGGTTACGGAGTATTACAGGGCCGATACGGAAGGCGAGGCATTCTACCGTATGGTGGCAGAGGAAGTGAAGACAGCCTGTGCCAATGCTGCAGGGCATGAAGAGCGCCTTGCACTGCTTGAGGAGGCGCTGGGAGAATACTACAGAGACGGCGCGGCGGTGACAGAAGTGGCCATGGAACGTGCGCAGGCGCTTCATATTGAGCTGGTACCGGATTTGGACGGGGAAGGCTCGGTTCGTGTGGCGAAATGGAACGTGATACAGACGGAAGATTACGAAATAGATGATTCCATGCCGGTATGGGGCGGAACGGTTGATACAGAATAGAAATAGTCCGTTTGCGGATTCCGGCGGGAAAGAAAGACAGGGAGATTTGCAGGTATGAAGGTAATTGATTTGTTGAGTTCGGCTGTGGAACAGAATGCGTCGGATATCTTTCTGGTACCCGGCATGCCGTTCTCTTATAAGCTGGGCAGCAGAATTGTCTGCCAGAACGAGGAGAAGCTGTTTCCTGCTCAGATGGAGACGCTGATAACAGAACTTTATGAACTGGCGGGGAACCGCAGTATGGAGAAGGTGAGAGAGCATGGAGACGACGATTTCTCCTTCGCCCTTCCCGGTGTGTCGAGATTCCGCTCCAGTGTGTTCCGGCAGAGGGGATCGTTAGCCGCCGTTATCCGGGTGGTTACGTTCGATCTGCCCGATTATGAGACGCTTCACATACCACAGAATATCATTGATATCGCCCAGCTGACCAAGGGCTTCGTCCTGGTCACGGGACCGGCCGGCAGCGGTAAGAGCACGACACTGGCGTGTATCATTGACAAGATCAATCATACGAGAAACGCCCACGTCATTACGCTGGAGGACCCGATCGAGTATCTGCACCGTCATAAGAAGAGCGTGGTAACCCAGAGAGAGATCGTGACGGACACGGACAGCTACGTCTCCGGACTCCGGGCAGCCCTTCGTCAGGCGCCGGATGTCATTCTGGTAGGTGAGATGCGTGATTATGAGACAATCCAGATCGCCATGACGGCGGCTGAGACGGGCCATCTCGTTATCTCTACGCTTCATACGGTCGGGGCGGCCAATACCATAGACCGTATCATCGATAATTTCCCCCCGAATCAGCAGCAGCAGATCCGGATGCAGATCTCCATGGTTATGCAGGCGGTTGTGTCCCAGCAGCTGATTCCCACGGTGGATGGCGGCGTTTATCCGGCCTTTGAGATTATGTTTTTCAACAATGCAATCCGGAACATGATCCGCGAGTCCAAGACGCACCAGATCGACAGTGTGATCGCCACGGGACAGTCGGAAGGAATGGTATCCATGGACACCAGCCTTTTAAACCTCTATAAGAAGGGGATGATTACAAAAGAAAGCGCCGTGATCTACAGCAGCAATGGTGAACTGATGGCGAAAAAAATCGAGCGTCAGGGTTAAGGATAAAGCATATTTTTCCCATAACCAGTTATACTATCCGTAAGACAAGACAGGAGAGTGAACTGATTATGAGAACGGATAAGAGAAAAGTGGCGCTCATCGGCACCGGCATGGTGGGGATGAGCTATGCATATTCCATGCTGAATCAGAATATCTGTAATGAACTGGTTCTGATTGACATCAACAGAAAAAGGGCAGAAGGCGAGGCGATGGATTTAAACCATGGACTTGCCTTTTCTGCGTCCAACATGAAGATTTACGCCGGGGAATATAAGGATACATCAGACGCGGATATCGCCGTTATCTGCGCCGGTGTGGCCCAGAAGCCGGGGGAGAGCAGGCTAAACCTGCTAAAACGGAATGCAGCGGTATTTAAATCGATTGTAGACCCGATTACGGAGTCGGGTTTTAACGGAATATTCTTAGTGGCAACAAATCCGGTGGATATCATGACCCGGATCACGTACTCGCTTTCCGGCTTCAATCCGCGGAGAGTACTGGGCAGCGGAACCGCTTTGGATACCGCCAGGCTGCGTTATCTTCTGGGAGAATCCCTTTCCGTGGATCCGCGTAATGTCCACGCCTATGTGATGGGAGAGCACGGAGACAGCGAATTTGTTCCGTGGAGTCAGGCGATGATCGCCACGAAACCAATCCTTTCCCTTTGTGATGAACAGGGGGAAGGCGGGATGGAGGTCATCTGCGGGGACGAGTTAAAACGGATCGAGGAGGACGTGCGCGGGGCTGCATACCAGATTATTGAGGCGAAGAGCGCCACATACTATGGAATCGGTATGGCGCTGTCCAGGATCACAAGAGCGATTCTGGGAGATGAAAACAGTGTGCTGACTGTATCCGCCATGCTGCGCGGAGAGTATGGGCAGAACGACGTATATGCCGGCGTTCCCTGTATTATCAACAAGAACGGCATTTTCCGCGTGCTTCCGCTGGATTTGAACGAAGAGGAAAAGAAGCGTCTGGGCGAGTCCTGTGACACGCTCCGGGCCAGCTTCGATGAACTGGAAAAAGAATAAATAAAGGTAAAACGGAAAAAGAAATAGAAGGACCAGCCGTCCGTTTGAGCGGCTAGTCCTTTTTCTCTTCTTCCGCGGCCTCGGATTCTTTGGTCTCTTTGGCGTTTAAATCTTCCTCATCGCTCACATACTCCAGAATTGCACTGATATCACAGTCCAGATACTCGCAGACTCTTGCCATCAGGGCCAGGTCGACGCGGGAGACCTTGTTGTTGCAGTAATTGTTCAGCTGAGTCCGCTGGACTTCGCAGTGATAACAGACTTTGTTTTTGCTTTTGCCTTTTTCAAAGATTAAATCAGCCAGCTTGATATTAATATGCCCCATAAAATGCCTCCTTCCGTATAGTGATATTATATGTAAATATATCTAAGAAGATAAGATGTATCTAAATAGATATATTTTAATAGATATATTTATACAGATGTATTAAAATACAGGTACAAGAAGATATAAAAAAGAAAGGAAGAACCGAATGAAGAGATTTTCCTGTTTTGCAGCCGCGGTTATTCTGATGGTGACACTATACAGAATGATACCACATTATGAGATATTAGCCCAGTACAGTTTCAGCTCTCCCGGCAGCAGGGAGACGACGATTCTGGCAGTCAGCCACACTGTCGGACCAGCGCTTTACATATCAGGAGAAAATATCTTAAGACTGCACAGGAAACTGAATTACGATGTTCCTTCCAACCGGGTGATTCTGATGCTTTACGGAAAGAAAAGCGATGTGGAGAAGGGGAAATGCAGTGTAATTATGATTTATGAGGGTGAGGATGGCAGCAGGGAAGAAGATGCCGGCATTGTGCTGATAAAATGATCGCAGGCGAAGAAAGGAAGAGTGCCGGAAATTGTCCTTTTCCGGCACTCTGTGTTTGTTATGGAGACGTTATGGAACAATTCTGCATCCAGTGAGCTTTAAGTACTGCCCGTCGCTTACGGTGATATACTTCGAACCTTCAAAATTATCATTTGAGATAATCGAGTCCAGTACGTGGTAACTGTCCTTAGATATCTCGACATAGCCAAATCCGATAACGGAATCCTCATCTACCTCAATTTTATATTCGCCTGCCGGAATATGCACGCCGACCTTAAACATACCGTCGCTGCTGGTATCCGGACTGCCTGCCTCGTCGATCGGAACGGCATAGCACCCGGTCATCTTAAAATACTGTCCATCGGAGATGGTGACGATGGAATTGGTGGAAATATTCTCGTTGGCAATGATGGAGTCAAGGGTTCCGCTGCTGTCCTTTGCGGTCTCTATGTAACCCATGAAGGAGTCACAGTACACGACGTACTCCCCTGCGGGAATGTCGCTTCCTACTTTGTAGGTGCTGGCTTTATACCTGGTTTTCGCCGGTTCAGAGGTTTCGGCAGACGTGGTATCTGCGGACGCAGTCACTTCGGCGCTGGCCTCTTCGGGACCGGTTTCATCCAGGGTATTGGCGTTTTCTCCGTTTTCCGCAAGGACTGTGTTCTTTTCCTTTGTACCGGCTGGTTTACTCATGGATATTTCCCCGGCCGGCGGTACGGGGGGTGAAGTCTGCGAACCGGCATTGGAGAGTCCGAAAATAAAAACGATTCCATAGAAAAGAGTAATAATGATTCTGGCCGGCTTATTGAATTTTTTGTATTTCCACATCAGAAAAAGGCCGATTGGGAAACAGCAGAACAGCAGCATCAGTACAATAAACCAGGTTTTGGAATAGAATGGTTCTTTTACCGGCACGGAGACGGGGGGAATTGTCCACCGGTACTCCGTTAATACTTGTCTGGTGAGCCGGTGTTTCCGGTATTGTTTCGGCCGGTTCCCCACAGTTCGGACAGAATTTTCCATCAAATTCTGTCCCGCATTTTCGACAAAACATTTTCATACCCTCCCTACATTTTGAATTTTTTGCCACAGTTTAAGCATGTGACCTGAACTTTTTTTGCACCCAGATTACCGGCTACCAAACCCAGCGGCCCGACAAGCGCAGCGCCCACAACCGCTTTTCCGATACCGAAGCCTTTCTTATTGCCTGACAGCGAAGTGGAGCCGCATCTGGGGCATTTCGCCATGGAATCGTATTGCTGCTGCTGGATTTTTAACTGTTCCTGCTGAGCCTGCAGGGCCATGGCCTGCATCTTTACCTGAGCCTGCTGCAACTGTAAGTCATTCTGGGTCTTTACCTGTTCCAGTGCGGTTTCGGACAGCGGTGCACGGCAATTGGTACAGAAGTTGGCGCCGCTGGATTTGACGGAACCGCAGCCTGGACAAATAACTGAATCCGCAGGCAGCACCTGCTCCTCCGTTGGTTCGAGACGTTTTCCACAGGCAGAACAGAAGGTACTGTCATCGGAGATGGCGGCATTACAATGTGGACAAATCATAAAAAATCCCCCCTTTTGTTTTTTTATTAAAACGCCAGTGGCTGTTTTAATTCTTGTGTACGGAATATACAGAATATTTATTTATAATAACTATACAACGTTTTTAGTGTAATACGGCTGGAATATACTGGGAATAGGACAGTGCTGTAAGGTACATGATGGCTTATGATCAGCCGCGGCAGCAGCACATAAATCCATCGATTCACACTATTCTTACTTGTCCCATATAATATTGTGTAGTGCAATATTAAAGGAGATAAATGATTATGAGTTGTGAAACTTTTAAATGCAGATGTAGATGCAGATGTTATGAAAAATGTGAGCCTAAGCGTGAATGCGAATGCAGACATGAATGTGAGCCAAGACGGGAATGTGAGTGCAGGCGTGAATGCGAACCAAAACGCGAGTGCGAGTGCAAGCCCAGACATGAGTGCAAACCGGAGTGTGAATATGAGCCAAGGCGCGAATATGAATGTGAATGCGAACATGAACACGAGCAGGATCAGGGCAAAAACTGTGAATGGTTCGAAAAAGTATTAAGAGAATTTTACTGGAGCGGCTTCCATGACGGCTGTAAAAAATGTGGACGTAAAGAAAATGAATGTGGATATGAAGGGTACGAAGAGTATAAAAAATAGTTTTTGAAAAGCGCAGGTTTTGATATTCAGGACTGTTTAAAAAAGATTTAGTCATTTTCCTGTGATGGAATTATGAAATATTTTAAGGGATATTAAAATAAATGCTTATAGAAATGCTTAAAGGAATAATTTAAGAAGTACTTTAAGAATTGCTTAAAGAAATGAGTAAAGAAGAGAATAATAGAAACATATGGATAAAAATGATAGAGGCGGTCTGTACAGGCCGCCTTATAATTTTGAAAAGGTATGATCTGTTTCGGATATTATTTCTCGTACAGTGAATAGCTAATTCAGCAGTGCATGGCGCCTATGCAAGAGCTGGTTTGCATTTAGTGAATGGTATGCTGCAATGAAGAATGAATCTCTCTCTCGGAAATTTTAGTGAGAAATGGGGAGAACGATGAATAGAGAGGGGGTTGTCAAGTAAAATGTGTAAATTTTAATTTTTTAAAATACCGGTGGCGTCTCACCGGTATTTTCTTGGTCTTAAGAC
>OKVW01000391.1_pt1 | contig 26715 bp, 26 predicted proteins | sample 1606991 | NCBI WGS metagenome assembly OKVW01 (sample SAMN03281021, study PRJEB24777) | human gut metagenome | isolation source: fecal sample PR177 from 1 month old male Malay infant, vaginal delivered... | reverse complement strand
ACCTCCTTCGGATTCGCCAGATAACCGGTGGTATCCCCGGTCGGACGGCTGTTGGCATTCGGTTTAATAACAATATTGGGTTTGGTGAAGTGCGCGCCAGGCAGCGGGGCCACCGCCGCCAGATCTCCGTGTTTTTTACGCAGTTCGTCAATCGGACCGAAGTCCAGCGCGCGCAGCGGGCAGGATTCGACGCAAATCGGCTTCTTGCCTTCAGCCACGCGGTCATGACAGCCGTCGCACTTGGTCATATGCCCTTTGGCCGCGTTGTATTGCGGCGCACCGTACGGACAGGCCATATGGCAGTAACGACAGCCAATGCACACATCCTCATCCACCACCACAAAGCCATCTTCCCGCTTGTGCATCGCGCCGCTCGGACAGACCTTCGTACAGGCCGGATCTTCGCAGTGGTTGCATGAAATGGAGAGATAGTAGGCAAACACATTCTGATGCCAGACGCCGTTATCTTCCTGCCAGTCGCCGCCCGCATATTCATAAATGCGGCGGAAGCTGACATCCGGCGTTAAGTCTTTGTAGTCCTTACAGGCCAGTTCGCAGGTTTTACAACCGGTGCAACGGCTGGAATCAATAAAAAATCCATACTGGGTTGTCATCGGTTACTCCTTAAACCTTTTCAACCTGAACAAGGTTACTGTGCGAAGGATTGCCTTTCGCCAAAGGCGATGGGCGGTGCGACGTCAGGATATTGATAGAGCCGCCGTGATCAACTTTGTCGCCGAACATATCGGCTTTCAGCCATGCGCCCTGACCAATCGCCGTTACACCGGGGAGAATACGCGGCGTCACTTTGGCGGAGATCAGCATCTGACCGTTATTGTTAAATACGCGAACGGTGTCGCCATGGGCAATTCCCCGCGATTTGGCATCAATCGGGTTGATCCAGATCTCCTGCGGACAGGCCTGCTGTAGGACGTCGATGTTGCCGTAGCTGGAGTGGGTGCGCGCTTTGTAATGGAACCCGGTCAACTGCAGCGGATAGGTTTCACGGATAGGATCGTTCCAGCCGTCAAAGCCTGGCGCATAAGCGGGGAGCGGATGAATGATCTCATCTTCTTTAAGTTCCCAGGTACTGGCGATGGTGGCCAGTCGCTCTGAGTAAATTTCAATTTTTCCGGAGGGCGTTTTCAACGGATTAGACTGGGGATCTTCACGGAAAGCGCGGAACGCAACGTAGTGTTCCTGCGGGCATTTTTTCTTGAAGATGCCTGTTTGTTTCATCTCCTCGTAATCCGGCATTTCCGGATTGCGCTCTTTGGTTTTTGCATGCAGGTATTTCACCCATTCCTGCTGTGAACGTCCTTCGGTGAAGGTCTGATAAACATCCGGACCGAGACGACGGGCCACTTCACTGAGCATCCAGTAAATCGGCTTGCGTTCAAATTTCGCTGAGGTCGCGGGCTGACCGAGGATCACATAGCCCATGTTGCCCGCAGATTCATGGGAGATCAGGTCTTCCTGCTCTGTGGGCATTAAGTCTGGCAGCAGAATATCGCAGTATTTTGCTGACGCTGTCATAAAGTGTTCAATACCGACAATCATTTCACACTTGCTGTCATCCTGAAGTACTTCATGGGTATGGGAAATATCGCCATGCTGGTTAATCAAGGTATTGCTGGCGTAACACCACATAAACTTGATCGGGACATCCAGTTTATCTTTACCACGCACGCCGTCGCGTATGGCGGTCATTTCAGCGCCGTGATCGATGGCGTCTGTCCAGGTGAACACGGAAATTTGCGTTTTTACCGGGTTGTCGAGCATCGAAAACCACTCAACGCCCAGATCCCATGTGCCTTCACGAACGCCTGAGTTACCACCGTTAATACCAACGTTGCCGGTCAGCACCGACAGCATGGCGATCGCCCGCGCAGTTTGCTCGCCGTTGGAGTGACGCTGCGGTCCCCAGCCCTGACAGATATACGCCGGTTTGGCGGCGCTTATCTCACGCGCCAGGTGGATGATTTTCTCTTTTGGAATGCTGGTGATGTGGGATGCCCATTCCGGCGTTTTGGCAATCCCGTCCGGCCCGTCGCCAAGGATGTAGGCTTTATAGTGTGCGTTACGCGGCGCGCTGGCTGGCAGGGTGGTTTCATCGTAACCGACGCAATATTTGTCGAGGAACGGCTTATCCACTAAATCTTCAGTAATCAGTACCCAGGCGATAGCCGAGGCCAGCGCGGCGTCGGTTCCTGGGCGGATCGGCAGCCATTCATCTTCGCGTCCGGCGGCGGTATCGTTATAACGCGGGTCGATGACGATCATTCGCGCGTTAGAGCGTTCGCGCGCCTGTTCAACATACCAGGTGACCCCGCCGCCGCTCATGCGCGTCTCGGCAGGATTGTTGCCGAACATCACCACCAGTTTCGTGTTGGCAATATCATCCGGGCTGTTGCCATCGTTACTGCCAAACATGTAGCTCATGGCGGCGCTGATTTGCGCGGTACTGTAGCTGCCGTAGCGACTGAGATAGCCACCGCAGGAGTTCATCAGGCGATAGGGCACGTTGGAGTTAGTGATGTTTCCGCCATCCACGCCAGTACCGTACAGCACATGTACCGCTTCATTACCATAATCTTTCAGGATCCGCTTCAGATTGTCGCCGACAATGTCCAGCGCTTCCTCCCAGGTGATGCGTTCAAACTTGCCTTCACCCCGTTTGCCGACACGCTTCATCGGGTATTTCAGCCGGTCCGGGTGGTTCATCCGCCGACGAATCGAGCGACCACGCAGACAAGCGCGAACCTGATGGTTGCCGTATTCATCGTTACCGGTGGTGTCAGATTCAACCCAGTAAACCGAGTCATCTTTCACGTGCAGACGCAAAAGGCAGCGACTGCCGCAGTTTACGGTACAGGAACTCCAGACCGCTTTTTCTTCGACCGGGGCGGGTGCCAGACCGTCTGCGGCGCGAGCGATACGGGAGAAAGGGAGGGTGAAAGCGGTACTGGCAAGCGCAAGGCTGCCAATCGCGGAGGTTTTCACGAGGCTTCGACGGCTGACATTTGCCGTCATAAGGACCTCAGGCGTGCTGATTTTCATGATTGCTCACTTTACTGATTGGAATAATGTTGGTGGTGTATGACGAGACGATCTGAGCGCGGTGTGGATATCACTCCTCACGACATCGATTACGCTATATACATATTTCTATAGCGTAATCATTCACATACTGATGATGTGATGAGTGTACCCCTTAATGGGTAAGGGTTATTAATCCATATCAAAGTGAGGTAACCCTCCGGGAGCGGAGGGCCGAAAATCGCTGGTATTACTGGGGTTCCGTGGTGGAGCCTTCCTGAGCTGGCGCGCTGTTGGCTGGCGCGTTGCCACTGCTGGTTCGTGTATAGAGGATCTTATGCGTATCGTTCGCGCAGTGACCGACGACCTGTGAATCCGGTTGGTCCGCCTGATCGTTTGGCACAATAGTCAGTGAGAAATTCGCTTCAGGGACGCCGTTATTGATGATGCGCTGCTGAATATCACTTTTCACACGTTCGCATGAGTCAGGGGCAGCAAACACCAGCGGAGAAGCGCTCAGCAGTAGACATGTCAGTATTCCTCGGGATAATTTCATCAGCAACTCCTGTTAGATATGGACAAAATAAGCATAGCATTTCTAATGTAAACATCTGTATTTGCTAATATGATTGAGAATCATCTTTTGCTGTTGGAGAACCTGTGAAAAATCAGATCTTTCTTTTCGCGATCGGCATCGGTCTGGCGGGCTGTGACAACAGTACAGTGACGCTCTCTTTTACGCCGGAAATGGCCAGTTTCTCCAATGAATTCGACTTTGACCCTTTGCGCGGGCCGGTTAAAGATTTCAGCCAGACGTTGCTTAATGAGAAGGGCGAAGTGGCGAAAAGCGTCAATGGGATACTCTCAAAAGAAGGTTGTTTTGAGTCACTGGAGTTACACGATCTCGAAAACAATACCGGCGTGGCGCTGGTGCTTGACGCAAACTTTTATCGTGATGCCGAAACGATGGAGAAAAAAGTGCGCCTGCAGGGGAAATGTCAACTTGCGGAACTGCCTTCCGCCGGTGTCGTCTGGGATACCGATGACAATGGCTTCGTGGTCTCGGCGACCGGAAAAGAGATGAAGGTGCAATATCGCTACGATGCGGACGGCTATCCACTCGGCAAGACAACCGTAAGTCAGGATCAAACGTTGACGGTCAGCGCCAGACCGTCAAACGATCCGCGCAAAAAGCTCGATTACACGGCAGTCAGTCTGCTTAACAACCATCCGCTGGGGAATGTTACGCAGACCTGTGACTATGACTACCACGCCAATCCCACGGACTGCACGCTGGTCATAACCGATGAGAGTGTTAAGCCTTCGGTTAAACGAAATTACACCATCAAGAATACAATCGATTACTACTGAAACCGCCGCGCAGCGGTTACTGCGCGGTCGGTTTTAGCATCGTTGCTCCTGGTGTTTTATGGTCGGCCAGGTACTGATGCTGGAAGATGCACATCCGGATGGTGTTGCGATATTCACCATTAATAAAGAATTCATGAATCAGTTCACCTTCAACCTTAAAGCCCAGCTTTCGGTAGATGTGGATAGCTTTTTCGTTTTCTTTATCGACGATCAGATACAACTTATAGAGGTTAAGGACGGTAAACCCGTAGTCCATTGCCAGACGGGCAGCTCGTGAGGCGAGCCCTTTACCCTGATAATCCGGGGAAATAATGATCTGAAACTCTGCGCGGCGGTGAACATGGTTGATCTCAACCAGTTCAACCAGGCCGGCTTTTTCACCGTCACATTCCACGACGAAGCGGCGCTCGCTCTGATCGTGAATATGTTTATCGTAAAGATCGGACAACTCAACGAACGCTTCGTAAGGCTCTTCAAACCAGTAGCGCATCACGCTGGCGTTGTTATCAAGTTGATGAACAAAACGTAAATCTTCACGCTCCAGCGGGCGCAACTTAACACTGAGGGCGCTTGTCATACTGAATCCTTAACTTCTCTTCTCAACCGTATATTTTATGGTGCGATAACGCGACCGGTTCGACGATCCAGACAACGCAGGGTGTTGGGCTCCCAGTACGCATTCAGGTTGGCGCTTTGTTCGCAATTGTCGCGGTTGTCAAAGGCGGCATCGGCTTTATCCCACTCTTTTTCCGTACGCGTGTTCACTTTCTGACGCAGGTTGCGGGTGTCATTCCACTGTTCTTTCTGCATTGTCGCTTGCTGACGGCTCAGGGCACTGTCACCGGATTCAATCACCAGCCTGCTGGTCTCCGCCTGCACAGAAGTGGTGTATACGACAGCACCAAGCAGCAGCGCTGCCGTCAGGCACAGGCGTTTGCTAAGTGTAATATTCATGGCAAATTCCTTTCATGAGTGGGGTAAAAAATCATCACTGGCAGTGAAATTCTACACCATTCCCGGTGTCGGGAATACCCGGCAGAAGGAGATGGATAAGAGACAAAGATTATGTCGTATCATGCCTTAACCACAGATAAATGAACGATTCCAATGATCAAAACTACATTGCTGTTTTTTGCCACTGCGCTCTGCGAAATCATAGGTTGCTTTCTGCCCTGGCTCTGGTTGAAGCGAGGCGCAACCATCGGGTTGCTTATTCCGGCAGGTATTGCACTGGCGCTGTTTGTCTGGTTACTGACGCTGCATCCGGCGGCCAGTGGCCGTGTCTATGCGGCCTATGGCGGCGTTTATGTCTGTACCGCGCTTATCTGGCTGCGGGTAGTGGATGGCGTAAAGCTGAGCCTCTATGACTGGACCGGCGCGGTTATCGCATTGTGTGGAATGTTGATTATTGTCGCAGGCTGGGGACGCGCTTAAACCTTGTTCTCCTTGCTGGTGATATTGCTAATCCAAATGGCGTCACGAACGTTATTTTGACTTAAAAATCAGACGGTTCAGGCTGAATGAACCGTCACAACCCTGATAATTCCTCGTTAAATCTCATCCGGTAACCTTCGGCATTTTTGTGATCTTGCTGGAAAAACAGGCTAATTATACTTGTATGGTAGTATGTGTATTGCGTAAGTTAGCCCCATCACCACACTGAGTCAGGAAGAGAAAATGAAGATTGTAGGGGCTGAGGTTTTTGTCACCTGTCCGGGGCGTAACTTTGTCACGCTGAAAATCACCACTGATGACGGTATCACCGGTCTGGGCGATGCCACGCTCAACGGACGTGAGTTGTCCGTGGTGTCTTATCTGAAGGATCATCTTTGTCCGCAGTTGATTGGTCGTGACGCGCATCGCATCGAAGATATCTGGCAGTTCTTTTATAAAGGCGCGTACTGGCGTCGCGGTCCGGTAACTATGTCGGCCATTTCTGCGGTCGACATGGCGCTGTGGGATATCAAAGCGAAAGCCGCCAATATGCCGCTCTATCAACTGTTGGGTGGGGCGTCGCGCGAGGGAGTAATGGTTTATTGCCACACGACCGGCCATACCGTTGATGAAGTGCTTGAAGATTACGCGCGTCATAAAGAAATGGGTTTTAAAGCCATTCGCGTGCAGTGCGGCGTGCCGGGTATGAAAACCACTTACGGCATGGCAAAAGGGAAAGGGCAGGCTTATGAACCTGCCACCAAAGGCCAGTGGCCGGAAGAACAACTGTGGTCGACGGAAAAATATCTCGATTTCACACCGAAATTATTCGACGCGGTGCGCAATACGTTCGGCTTTAACGAACATCTGCTGCATGACATGCACCATCGTCTGACACCCATTGAAGCCGCGCGCTTTGGCAAAAGCATTGAAGATTACCGCCTGTTCTGGATGGAAGATCCGACGCCCGCCGAGAACCAGGAGTGCTTCCGTCTGATTCGTCAGCACACGGTCACGCCAGTTGCCGTGGGGGAAGTCTTTAACAGCATCTGGGACTGCAAACAGCTTATCGAAGAACAGCTTATCGATTACATCCGCACGACGATCACCCACGCGGGTGGGATTACCGGTATGCGCCGTATCGCTGATTTTGCCTCTCTCTACCAGGTGCGTACCGGATCGCATGGGCCGTCCGATCTTTCTCCGGTTTGTATGGCCGCTGCGCTGCACTTTGATTTGTGGGTGCCGAACTTCGGCGTGCAGGAATACATGGGCTATTCAGAGCAGATGCTGGAGGTCTTCCCGCACAGCTGGCGCTTTGATAACGGCTATATGCATCCGGGCGATAAGCCGGGACTGGGTATCGGGTTCGATGAAAAACTGGCGGCGAAATATCCCTATGACCCCGCCTGTCTGCCGGTCGCCCGGCTTGAAGATGGCACCTTGTGGAACTGGTAAGTTAAAATTTCTGCAACAGGGATGTTGATCACCTCTGGACCAACGAAGGTAAATATTTATGGTTAGTTCCGTTGATATTAAAAATGATGTTGATAGCAAACCCGTCGTACGTCGCGTTGCGTCTGCCTCGGCGATTGGTACTGCAGCCGAATATTATGACTTTTTTGCCTATGGCACGGCGGCGGTACTGTTCTTTGGGCATCTGTTCTTTCCCAGTGACGATCCTTTAATCAGTACGCTGGCCGCTTTTGCAACTTATGCCGTGGGCTTTCTGGCAAGGCCGCTGGGCGGTATTGTCTTTGGTCATATCGGCGATAAGGTCGGACGTAAAAAAGCGCTGGTGATTACGATCTTAATCGTGGGGTTGGGAACGTTCTGCATTGGTTTATTGCCGACATATGAAAAAATCGGCGTCTGGGCTCCGGTTATGCTGATTTTCATCCGCGTATTGCAGGGATTTGGTGTCGGCGGTGAGCAGGCCGGGGCAGTCCTGATGACCGCTGAATACGCAGAACCGAAACGCCGTGGTTTCTTCGCCAGTTGGGTACAAATCGGCGCGCCGGTGGGCTTTCTGTTGCCAATGGCGCTGTTTGCCTTACTCAATGCCACCTTATCTGCGGACGCCATGATGGATTATGGCTGGCGTATTCCGTTCCTGTTAAGCCTGCTGCTGGTTATCGTCGGCCTCTTTATCCGCCTGCGAATCGATGAATCGCCGGTATTCGCCCAGATTCGTGAAACGAAAGCGGAAGAATCTCGTCCGTTGATTGAGGTGGTTCGCGATTTCCCCGGGATTGTTGTGAAAGGCGTCTGCGCCAAGCTTATTGAAGCCTGTACCTTCGCCATGTTCACGGTGATTGTGCTGGCATATGGCAAGGCTAACAATCTGGATGCCAATATCCTGATGGAAACCATGATTATCGCTGTGGTTATCGAGGTGCTTGCCATCCCGATGATGGGGGCGCTCTGCGACAGAATTGGCCGCAAACCGGTGTATATCATGGGGGCGCTGATCCAGGTCGTGATGATTATTCCGTTCTTCCTGGCTATTAACCAGGACAGCTTTTGGTTGACGCAACTGGTGATGATAATCGTCATTAGCTTCGGTCACAGTATGTGTTACGCACCACAAGCGTCATTCTTCCCGGAATTATTCCCGACCCACATCCGCTGCAGTGGCATTGCCCTAATCTGGCAACTGGGATCGCTTATCGGTAGCGGAGTGCTGGGACTGGTTGCGGTGAAAATTTTGCAGGTGACGGGTGGACATTACTACGGTTTAGCCAGCTACGTGATTGTCCTCGGTGTTGTGTCGATTATTGGTCTGCTGATGATGCCGGAAACGGCGCCGCTGCGACTCAAACGTGAGTACCAGGACTGGCACAAACACGGTTAATCCCAATCCGGGCTGGCTGCATGTAAGCAGCCAGCCCAGGAGAATCAGGAGGATAAGGAAAAGAATCCTGTCACATAACTTAAAAATGATGTCATACCAATTACAAAAAGCTTAATTCAAATCAAAACAGACAACCCTGCAGGCGTTACCCTGAGACTGTCCTGATCACATTCAAAGTAGGCCATACAATGCAAAACAAGCTCTTAACGGCAAAAGCGACGCTTCCTCTCTACGATCGTCACGCACTGGTTCCGCGTATTGTTCACCTGGGCTTTGGTGCCTTTCACCGCGCCCACCAGGGGGTTTACACCGACATCCTCGCGGCAGAGCACAACAGCGACTGGGGATATTGCGAAGTTAACCTGATTGGCGGCGAACAGCAGATTGCCGATCTGAAGCAGCAGGATAACCTCTACACCGTGGCAGAAATGTCAGCCGATGCATGGACCGCAAGAGTAGTGGGTGTGGTGAAGAAGGCGCTGCATGCGCAAGTTGATGGACTGGAAACCGTACTGGCAGCAATGTGTGAACCGCAGGTTGCCATTGTTTCATTAACAATCACTGAAAAAGGTTACTGCCATTCTCCGGCGACCGGGCAACTGATGCTGGATCATCCGATGATCGCCGCCGATCTGCAAAACCCGCATCAGCCGAAATCGGCTCCGGGCGTAGTGGTTGAAGCGCTGGCGCGCCGTAAGGCGGCGGGCCTCCCTGCGTTCACTGTGATGTCCTGCGATAACATGCCGGAAAACGGTCATGTCATGCGAAATGTGGTCACTGCCTATGCGCGCGCAGTGGATGCAGACCTTGCGGCATGGATCGAACAACACGTGACGTTCCCGTCCACCATGGTGGATCGCATTGTTCCGGCGGTCACTCCAGAGACGCTGGATAAAATCGAAAAACTGACCGGGGTTCGCGATCCGGCAGGCGTGGCCTGTGAACCGTTCCGTCAGTGGGTGATTGAAGATAATTTTGTTGCTGGTCGTCCACAGTGGGAAAAAGCAGGGGCCGAGCTGGTTTCTGACGTCATTCCATTTGAAGAGATGAAACTGCGTATGCTCAATGGCAGCCACTCATTCCTCGCTTATCTTGGATATCTTGCCGGTTATCAGCATATTAACGATTGTATGGGTGACGAGAATTACCGTGTTGCCGCACGCGCGTTGATGCTGAACGAACAGGCGCCAACGCTGAAAGTACAGGGCGTGGATCTGACCCGTTATGCCGATCTGCTTATTGAGCGTTACAGCAACCCGGCATTGCGCCACCGGACCTGGCAGATTGCCATGGACGGCAGCCAGAAACTGCCTCAGCGTATGCTGGATTCTGTGCGCTGGCACCTTACGCACAATCGCCGTTTTGATTTGCTGGCGCTGGGCGTGGCGGGCTGGATGCGTTATGTCGGCGGGGTGGATGAGCAGGGGAATGCTATTGAGGTCAACGACCCGCTATTGCCGGTGATTCAGCAGGCGGTGCAAAACAGTGCGGATGGTGAACGCCGCGTCGAGGCATTGCTGGGTATTGAGGCGATCTTCGGCAATGAACTGCCACATGAAGAACGGTTCACGAAGGCGGTAAAAGAGGCTTATCAGGCCTTACTTGCGGAAGGCGCGAAAGCCACCGTGGCGAAGTATGCCGCTAACATCAAGTAACGGCGCTAAGACTGCCGGATAATCATGGCATTATCCGGCACTCACACCATTAGTTCATGCCGAGACGAATCAGTTCAACGGGCGCGAACTTGCCTTCACAACCTTCCACCTCTACCGTTTTTTCACGACGAATTTGAGCAGCATCCAGACCTTCGGTTGCAATCGCTTTGATGCGACCGGTGTGGCCTGTACCGCTAATCATGACGCGGCTGCCAGTGGTGATTGCGTTGCGGTTACGATCGTATGTCATCATGGTGTTTTCTCCTTTCTAACTTACCGTCAAAGCCCGTGGGCTCTGGTCCCACGTAACGGGCGCTATATAAATACGCTTATCAGTCAGGATATTTTTTGTTTTTGATCAATCTCACATCTTTTTTGATGTGGACATGCTGGAGGAGGCAGAACCTCATCCCGGCGGAGATGAGGCAGGAGAATCACTCTTCGCTGAACCAGTCGCTGTTTTCCTGGCGAATCAGCAGGACCGACTCGCCAATTTCCTGCAGATGCTGCGTCATGGCTTTTTCGACGGCATCGGCATCATGTTTCTCCAGGGCGGAAAAAATATCCAGATGCTGGCGGAGCAACATGTCGGGCGGAGAGACGTGATCAAGACTCATATAACGCACCCGGTCGATGGTCGCTTTGATATTTTCAATGGTGTCCCAGGCAAGCTGACAGTCCGCAATCGTTGCCAGTTTCTGATGGAAATCGTCATCCAGCTCGAAGAAATCGTTCAACTGCTTGCGTTCGATAGCCATTCGCTGCTGGCTGAGATTCTGTTCCAGTTGGTAACACTGGCTATCGGTCATCAGCGCGGCGGCACGGCGAGCAACCGCACATTCAATGGCCTGGCGAACAAAACAGCCATTTCGCACCTGGGAGAGGGAGATCTTGTTAACGTAACTGCCGCGCTGGGGGCGGATCTGGATCAAACCATTTTCCGCGAGCTTGATAAAGGCTTCGCGCACCGGCTGGCGAGAGACATTGAAGCGAACGGACACCTCTTTTTCGGACAGCGGCGTACCCGGTGCAATCAGGCAGTGCACAATGTCACGACGAAGAATGCGATAAATCTGCTGATTTACGGGCTGTGTAGGGTTGAGTTGCGTTTCGACGGTCATTCGCTCTTACTTTTTAGAAAGTTAACCCGCCAATTCTACCACTTTTTTACTGCGAGCTATACCCGGCCCGCAGGCCGGGAGGCAAAATTAACTGCGATGAACGCTCAGTCCGGCGAAGGACTGGGTGACAGGCATCATTTCTACCGTGTTGATATTGACATGCGCAGGGAGTGTGGCGACCCACCAGACGGCTTCAGTCACATCTTCCGGCGTCAGGGCGACGGTGTTCTCATAGGTTTTACCCGCTTTATCATCATCGCCTTTAAAGCGAACGTTTGAGAATTCCGTGCCGCCAACCAGACCGGGTTCAATATCGGTAACGCGAACGGCGGTGCCGTGCAGGTCTGTGCGCAGATTCAGGCTGAACTGGCGAACAAACGCTTTCGTCGCGCCGTAGACGTTGCCACCGGCATAAGGCCAGCTACCCGCCGTAGAGCCAATGTTGATGATATGGCCGCGGTTACGCTCCACCATGCCCGGCAGAACGGCCCGGGTCATATAAACCAGCCCTTTATTATTGGTGTCGATCATGGTTTCCCAGTCTTCAACGCTGGCCTTGTGCGCCGGTGCAAGACCGAGCGCCAGACCGGCGTTGTTGACCAGCAGGTCGATGTCACGCCACCCGGCGGGTAAGGATGCCAGCATCTCTTCGATGGCTGCACGGTTACGGACATCCAGTTGCGCGATATACAGATTATCACCCAGCGACTCTTTCAGTTCCTGCAGACGTTCCTGGCGACGACCAGTGGCAATGACTTTATGCCCGTTCTCAACAAAACGACGTGTAATGCATTCACCAAAACCTGCGGTTGCTCCGGTTACTAAAACGATCATCTCACTGTTCCTCAACGCTTTTTACGTGGTACTACCATAGCACGCGATTCCCCTCGCGGGTAATGCTGGTTTACAGGATTGCGGTCTTAGACCATGAAGCCTACTCTAATGAACAAATCGTTTTCAGGAGTGAAAGATGTCGTTAACGAATCCGTTCTTTACCCACAGCCTGTTGCCGTATCAGGCTCCGCGCTTTGATCTGATTAAGATCGAACATTACCGTCCCGCATTTGACGAAGGGATGAAGCAGAAGCGTGCGGACATCGCCGCCATTATTGCCAATAGCGATGCGCCGGATTTTACCAATACGCTGCTGGCGCTGGAGAAAAGCGGCGAACTGCTCACGCGCGTAACCAGTGTCTTCTTCGCCATGACCGCCGCACATACCAGCGATGAACTTCAGCGTCTTGATGAAGCGTTTTCTGCAGAACTGGCTGAACTGGCGAACGATATCTGGCTTAACAGCGCGCTGTTTGCCCGCGTCGACCTGGTCTGGCAACAGCGTCATTCATCAGGTCTCGATAGCGAGTCCGTGCGCCTGACCGAGGTGATGCATCAGCGTTTTGTTCTTGCCGGGGCAAAACTTTGCGACACGGATAAGACCACGCTCCGGGCGCTCAATACAGAGGCGGCGACCCTGACCAGTCAGTTTAACCAGCGGCTATTGGCGGCGAACAAATCCGGTGGACTGGTCGTGGATTATGCCCATCAACTGGAAGGACTCAGCGCGGAAGAGATTTCCACCGCGCGCGAGGCGGCCAGTGAAAAAGGGCTGACCGAAGGGTGGCTGATTCCGTTACTCAACACCACGCAACAGCCGGCATTGAGTTCGCTGCGCGATCGCCAGACGCGGGAGAACCTGTTTAACGCCGGATGGACGCGCGCAGAAAAGGGCGACGAAAACGACACGCGGACACTGATTCAGCGGCTGGTGGTTATTCGCGCCACGCAGGCGAAATTACTGGGTTTTCCAGACTATGCGTCGTGGAAAATCGCCGACCAGATGGCAAAAACACCTGAGGCGGCGCTGGCCTTCATGCGGGCAATCGTGCCCACAGCGCGCAAGCGGGCACTGAGTGAGCTGGCCGATATTCAACAGGTGATCGATGATGAGCAGGGCGGATTCACCGCGCAGGCCTGGGACTGGTCGTTTTATGCTGAGCAGGTGCGCAGGGCGAAATATGCGTTAGATGAATCGCAACTCAAGCCGTATTTCGAACTGAATACTGTTCTGCGCGAAGGCGTGTTCTGGACCGCTAACCAATTGTTTGATATCAAATTTATCGAGCGCTTTGATATTCCGGTTTATCACCCGGATGTCCGCGTCTGGGAAATTTTTGACCATAATGGCAAGGGAATGGCGCTGTTTTACGGCGATTTCTTTGCCCGGGACTCAAAAAGCGGCGGGGCGTGGATGGGCAATTTCGTCGAGCAATCGACGCTTAACGAGACGCTCCCGGTGATTTATAACGTCTGCAATTATCAGAAACCCTCAGCGGGCCAGCCGGCGCTGTTATTCTGGGACGATGTCATTACATTGTTCCACGAGTTTGGCCATACCCTGCACGGGCTGTTCGCCTCACAGCGCTACGCCTCGCTCTCGGGCACCAATACGCCGCGTGACTTCGTAGAGTTTCCGTCGCAGATCAACGAACACTGGGCGAGTCATCCTGTGGTCTTTGACCGCTATGCCCGTCATTATGCGACAGGCGAGAAAATGCCAGAGGCAGTCCAGGAGAAAATGCGCCGGGCGAGCCTGTTTAATAAGGGCTATGACATGACCGAACTGCTCAGCGCCGCGCTGCTGGATATGGCCTGGCACAGTTTGTCGGTTGACGCGTCGAAACAAGACGTCGATTGTTTCGAACAACAGCGGCTGGCAGATGAGCAACTCTATCTCCCTGCCATTCCACCTCGTTATCGCAGCAGCTATTTTGCCCATATTTTTGGTGGCGGCTACGCGGCGGGCTATTACGCCTATTTGTGGACGCAGATGCTGGCGGATGACGGCTATCAGTGGTTTGTTGAGAACGGTGGTCTGACGCGGGAAAACGGTCAGCGTTTTCGTGAGCTGATTTTGTCACGCGGAAACAGCGAGGATCTTGAGAGCCTCTATCCCGCCTGGCGCGGAAATACCCCGGACATCAGCCATATGCTCAAACACCGTGGGCTGGCGGAATAATCCCTTTGGGTAAAGCGAGCGGAGCGTATTGTCGATATGCTATGCGGGCTTCTTTTTCGAAGCCCGTTGTTTAACCCTTTGACTCAGTTATCCGTCCATACCGTTATTCTGCAGTGGACAGACAGAAGATAATTCCAGCTTGGGGCGGTGGTATCGGGTTTAAATTAGCATATTGCTCTGAAGCACGGCTTTCCTCTTTTCTATGAATAAATTGACATAACCTTGCTTTTATCTCGTTACACTCTTTTTACAAATGGAAAAGGTGATAAGGAGCGGCGATGATTAAAAAAACAGTAGAAATTGATACCATTCTCTTGGATCTGAATCGGTCTGTTGACGCGCATTACCAGTGGCTGGTGAAAATGTTTCGCTGTGTCGTCACCGGGGATAAGTCACAGCCAGATATTGTTGATTCCCGCGCACATTGCAAGTGCCATTTCGGCCAGTGGCTGAAAAATCATTCCGTCATTAAAAATGACGAACGGGAATATGTACACGAAATAAAGCAGGCGCATATGGAAATGCATATGACAGGGCGTGAATTAATGCAGGCGGTGACAGAAAAATGCTGGACGACATCCCATTTCGAACGCTTTGAGGAAAGTTTATTAACTTTCACCGCAAATGTGATGCAGTATAAAATATATCTGGTCAATTTACGCAGTAATATGGATATATTAACCGGTCTTCCAGGACGCCGTATCCTTGATGAGACCTTTGACCGTCAACTGAAAGAGTCAGGACCGCTGAATTTATACGTGTTGCTGTTAGATATCGATCGCTTTAAATCGATCAATGATGCTTACGGTCATCTGGTGGGCGATGTGGTGTTACGGATGCTGTCGGCTAATCTGACGGCCTGGACGCGTCATGATGAGACCCCATACCGCTACGGTGGGGAGGAATTTGTTATTGCCATCAGAGCAAAATGTGATGAAGAGGCGAGGCAGGCAGGTTTACGTCTGTGTCAGTCCATTGCCGCGACTCCGGTTCATTATCCTGGAGGGACACTGGATATTACCGCCACCGGCGGTGTCACCCGCGCCTGGCCTGGCGAGTCGTTGAATACCGTTTTAGGGCGTGCTGACAAAGCGATGTACGAGGGAAAACAGACGGGCAGAAATCGCTGCATGTTTATTGATAACCACCAGCGGATTGTGAATGTTGTCAATTATGCGCCGGCGCACGCCGTCTTTACAAAACAGGCCGTTGCCTGACATAAGTCTGCATTTGTTATGCTAATTTCAATTAACAAGTTGATTAATGGACTAAAACAGCAAAAGCCGGAGGTGGTATGCAGCAAGTCGAGCGGAAAAAATTAAAGAGGAAACGCTGGAATTCTCGTCCCGAAACGCAGGACTTAAACCATACGCGCTCAGCCGGGCCGTGGCCTTCCCGTACCGCCTGCTGCGAGAGCAAAAAAGAGTGGAAGCGAGAAACTCGCGAGTCCTGAATCCCGTCGTTTAACATTCATTGAGAAACGCCATGATAAAGTGAGTGTGATTCGGTGTTACTGCAGGGATTGCAGGACAACGAAAAAAGTAGAACACAAATCTATCCATGCAAGCATTCACCGTCGGATTTCCGGCGGTTTTTTTTATGCTCGCCCATATAAAAATGGCCCCTTGTGCAATCATGCGACAAGGGGCCTTATCGGTGTGGAACTATCGTCGTTCATTAGTCATCCCATTTGTGACTGAAATATGCGGCCAGAAAACCGGAAAATAAAATAACGCCCAGAACGGCCATAAAAACGGTCATATTACCCAGCATAGTTGCCTCCAGTTATTGGCTAGTGTTTTTCCTCGCTTACCTTATTTCTGTTGGTGTGAAGGGATAATAGCAGATTGAACCTAAACAAAAGCTGAATTAAGTGATTATTTACCATGAAAAGTAAATTTTTTACGATACCGGGAAGGGGATTCGCTAAATGTGTGTCGAAAATGATGACGTAACAGCGCAGCGCTGCCGAAACCCGTTTGCTCCGCGATCAGTTCAACACTGAGCGGCGAATTTTCCAGATAATCACGCGCCCGCAATAACCGTTCGTTGAGGATCCAGCGCGCTGGCGTCATGCCCGTACAGTCAGTAAAGCGGCGCAGGAAGGTACGCGGACTCATTCCCGCACGTTTCGCCAGCGATGCAGTGTCATGATTGAGCGTCAGGTTCTGATGCAGAAAATCAAACAATCGGCCCAGCGTCTGGCTTTCACGATCGCGGGCGACGGGGCGCAGCAGTTGTTGCGGCTGAGTCCCGTCGCGATGGGGTTGGACCACCAGGCGTCTGGCGACGCTATTGGCAATGTCGAGGCCATAATCTCCCCGGACCAGATAGAGACACAAATCGATACCCGCCGCGCTACCGGCTGACGTCAATAGCTGGCCTGCGTCGTGATAGAGGACATCCTCCAGCACGTCGATTTTCGGGAAACGCTGCTGGAGTTTTTCCGTATAGCGCCAGTGGGTCGTGACCTTTTGTCCGTCCAGTAAGCCCGTGGCGGCCAGCACAAAAACGCCGGAGCAAATTGACAGTAGCCGGCAGCCTCGTGACCAGGCGGCACGCAGGGCATCACAGAGGGCGTCCGGCACCGGCGCATCGCTGTCCCGCCAGCCTGGAACGATAATAATATCGGCTTGCGCTAACAGCTCCAGCCCGCCATCCACCACAATCCGCACGCCGCCAGTGGCGCTGAGCGGGCCATCCTCTACGGCTGCGACGGCAAACCGGTACCAGTTATCGCCCATTTCCGGGCGTGGCAGACCAAAGATTTCGACCGCGACGCCAAACTCAAAGGTACAAAGTCCGTCATAGGCGAGCGCAACCACAAGCGGGCGCGTTGATTTTGGCATGATCCTGGCGTTTTTTGGCATAGTTGACAGCGGTGCAAGCTCACTCGGTTGGTTAAATTATTGTAAACACAATTATCCCTGAGGAGAAAGCACAATGAGTTATGTCACCGAATTTCCCGCCGCTGCATCTGAGATAGCCCTGAACCATTTCCGCACACGTCTGAGTCTGGAGACGGATTGCGCCGATGTGTATGAAAGCATCAGACCCGGAGAGCAGGATTTCGTTTTATTGCACGTGGTGGGGAAACCGGAGATGTTTGCCCGTCGCCATCTCCCCGGCGCCATTCATCTTCCGCATGCGCAGATCTCCGCAGAGCGGATGGCTCAGTGGCCGGCGCAAACGCTTTTTGTGGTTTACTGCGCCGGGCCGCACTGCAATGGCGCTGACCGCGCAGCGGTGAAACTTGCGCAATTGGGATTGCCGGTGAAGGTCATGATTGGCGGGATTACCGGCTGGGAAGATGAAGGCTACGCATTTGCCAGCGGTAGTGACTGAAACGTGAATATTTTGCCTCATTAAACGTATCACCGAAATGGCCCACAAGGTCTGGTGAGTTGCCTCAATAATGAACACAGCGTTGCACATAAATAATGCAACGCTGATTCACCATGGTTCATCCCTTGCCTGAAGCCTTTCAGTACGGGCGAGGGCGCTCTTTTCATCTCTTTTACCATCCTGGCATCCTTTTTGCCTTATCTCTCCTGAATCTCTTTTTGCGCCGTGTTGTTTGTCGGATCGCACCAGAACTCACAGCCGTTTTATTTTCAGGAGTGAAATTATGCAGCGTCGTACATTACTCAAAGCTTTTGCCCTCTCAGCCTCGGTTGCCGCAATGGGGCTCAGTTTTAGCGTTCAGGCCGCCGACACCATCAAAGTGGGGATCATGCACTCGTTGTCCGGCACGATGGCTATCTCCGAAACGCCGCTGAAAGATGTGGCGCTGATGACGATTGATGAGATCAACGCCAAAGGGGGCGTATTAGGCAAAAAGCTGGAACCTGTGGTGGTTGATCCGGCCTCAAACTGGCCGCTGTTTGCTGAAAAGGCGCGGCAGTTATTAAGCCAGGATAAGGTGGCGGTGGTCTTCGGCTGCTGGACGTCGGTGTCGCGTAAATCGGTATTACCGGTCTTTGAAGAGCTGAACGGCCTGCTGTTTTATCCCGTTCAGTACGAAGGGGAAGAGATGTCGCCGAACGTTTTCTATACGGGCGCAGCGCCAAACCAACAGGCCATTCCGGCGGTGGAATACCTGCTAAGCGAGGATGGCGGGAGCGCCAGACGTTTCTTCCTGCTCGGCACCGATTACGTTTATCCCCGCACTACCAACAAAATCCTGCGTGCATTTCTGCATTCAAAAGGCGTAGCCGATAAGGATATCGAAGAGGTTTATACCCCGTTCGGTCACAGTGATTATCAGACCATCGTCGCCAATATTAAAACGTTCGCGGCGGGCGGTAAAACCGCGGTGGTGTCCACCATTAATGGTGACTCCAATGTGCCGTTTTATAAAGAACTGGCGAATCAGGGCTTAAAAGCCACCGATGTTCCGGTTGTCGCATTCTCGGTTGGAGAAGAGGAGCTGCGCGGTATCGATACCAAACCACTGGTCGGTAATCTTGCGGCATGGAACTACTTCGAATCGGTTGATAACGCCACCAACAAGAAATTTGTCGACGATTACCGGGCGTATGCCAAAGCGCACAAGCTGCCAAATGCCGACACCGTGGTGACCAACGATCCGATGGAAGCGACATACGTCGGATTGCATATGTGGGCGCAGGCGGTGGAAAAAGCGGGGACGACGGATGTCGATAAAGTCCGTGCGGCGATGGCCGGGCAATCGTTCCAGGCACCGTCTGGCTTTACCCTGACAATGGATGCCACCAACCACCATCTGTATAAACCGGTGATGATTGGTGAAATCGAAGGCAACGGTCAGTTTAACGTGGTGTGGCAAACCGAAGAACCGGTTCGCGCCCAGCCGTGGAGCCCGTTTATTGCAGGCAACGATAAGAAGTCAGAACAGCCGGTGAAAACCGCCAGAACTAATGATAAGCCCTTCGCAGGACAGACGGCGAAATGCCCGATGGCGCAAGCTTATCGGGCCTGGACGGAGCAAGGGTAAGCCGATGCAGGCCGGGTAAGGTGTCATCCGACGAAAGCGCCGCAAGGTTTGTCAACGTTCTTATCCCTCCCACGGAGGGCGACTTCTGGAGATCCCGATATGAAAGCCTTGAGTTTTCTTCGCGGTGTGCTGCTGGCAACCGGTCTTTTACCGTGGTTTGCGCAGGCTAATGACGCCGACAGGTTTGTCGCCGCCAGCCGGACCAGCCAGGCGCAACTGCTTGCGCAGTGGGCGGCATCGCCTGAACAACAGCGTCTGCCTTTCCTGACGGCGCTAAACCAGGAAAATGTGCTTTATGACAGCGCAAAACAGGCTTTCACCCTGAAAGGTGCGCATGCCGTGGCACTGGGAAGCGCGAGTCAGCCCGCGGGTGAATTGAAAAAGCTGCGCCTGACGAACCGCCTGCGCAATCTCGTCGCGGGAGCGCTGGCAACACATCAACTTATGAGTGACAGTGTCACGAAAAGAGTGGCGGCAGCACAAACGCTGCAACGGGACGCGCAGCCTGCCATGCTGCCGTTTATCCAGCAGCGACTGGCGCAGGAAACCGATCCGGAGGTGAAATCTCGTCTGAACCACGTACTGGCTTCTCTGCAACTGGCCAGTCCGTCTGCCGACATTCGCCGCCAGGCGATAACGTTGCTGGGGGACTCCGGCGACCCGGAAATGCAGACTCGGCTGTACGCTTTTACTGACAAAGCGCATGAGCCAGACGCCAGCGTGCGGGAAGCGGCGAGTGACAGTCTCAAACGCATACAAAAAAGGATGGCGATCGGCGATCTGCTCGGCCAGGCATTTATGGGGCTCTCGTTGGGATCGGTGCTGCTGCTGGCGGCGCTGGGGCTGGCGATCACCTACGGTCTGCTTGGCGTCATTAATATGGCCCACGGCGAAATGCTGATGCTCGGGGCGTACAGTACGTGGATGGTTCAGCAACTGATGGCCCAGTTTACGCCTCAGTGGCTGGCCTTTTATCCGCTTGTCGCCTTGCCCGTCGCCTTTTTGTTTACCGCCGTGGCAGGCATGATCCTCGAACGTAGCGTGATCCGCCATCTCTACGGACGCCCACTGGAAACGCTGCTGGCAACATGGGGGATCAGTCTGATGCTGATCCAGATGGTGCGCATGACCTTCGGCGCACAAAACCTTGAAGTCGCTAATCCGGCGTGGCTCTCCGGCGGTGTGCAGGTCTACGCCAACCTGGTGTTGCCGTGGAACCGCATTGTGGTGCTGGGTTTCGCACTGTTGGTGCTGTTCTTCACCTGGCTTTTATTAAATAAAACGCGGCTGGGCATGCGCGTTCGCGCCGTCACGCAAAACCGCAGCATGGCTGCCTGCTGTGGCGTGCCGACCGGACGCGTGGATATGCTGGCGTTCGGCCTGGGTTCGGGGATTGCCGGGCTGGGCGGCGTTGCGCTGTCGCAACTTGGCAACGTCGGGCCAGAACTGGGTCAGGGCTATATCATCGACTCCTTCCTCGTCGTTGTACTCGGTGGCGTGGGCCAGCTTGCAGGGAGCGTGGCCGCCGCGTTTGGACTCGGCGTATTCAACAAAATCCTTGAGCCACAGATGGGCGCGGTACTTGGGAAGATCGCAATTCTGGTGCTGATCATTCTGTTTATCCAGAAACGTCCTCAGGGACTGTTTGCCTTAAAAGGGAGGGTCACCGAGTAATGACGATGCCAATGACGTTAACCCTGGCGCGGAAAGCCCCGCGCGTCAGTCAACTGCTGGGGGTATTTATCCTGCTGGCGCTGATTATCCTGCCGTTTCTGGCGCTACTGCCTGCTGAAAATCCGCTGGCGATCCCGGTATGGACGCTGACGCTTGCCGGAAAGATCCTCTGTTACGCCGTGGTGGCGGTTGCGCTGGATCTGGTCTGGGGCTACGCCGGTATGCTGTCGCTGGGACACGGTATTTTCTTTGCGCTTGGCGGTTATGCGATGGGAATGTATCTGATGCGTCAGGCATCCGGAGACGGGTTGCCTGCCTTTATGTCCTTTCTTTCCTGGAGCGAGCTGCCTTGGTTCTGGTGGGGAACGCAGCATTTTGCGTGGGCGATGGCGCTGGTGGTGCTGGTTCCTGGGGGACTGGCGCTGCTCTTTGGCTATTTTGCTTTCCGCTCAAAAATCAAAGGCGTCTATTTCTCGATCATGACCCAGGCGTTGACCTTTGCCGGGATGCTGCTGTTCTTTCGTAATGAGACCGGATTCGGCGGCAACAACGGTTTCACCGGATTTACCACCTTATTAGGATTACCGATCACCGCAACCACCACCCGTATTGGATTGTTTCTGGCAACGGTGGTGCTGCTGGTGCTGGCACTGTGGCTGGGCTTTGCTCTGGCGCGCAGTAAAGTCGGCCGGATCCTTACCGCCGTGCGCGATGCGGAAAACCGCCTGATGTTCTGCGGCTATGATCCGAAAGGCTTCAAACTGCTGGTGTGGACGCTCTCTGCGGTGCTCTGCGGACTGGCTGGAGCGCTGTATGTCCCGCAGGTCGGGATTATTAATCCTGGCGAAATGTCGCCGACGAACTCTATTGAAGCCGCCATTTGGGTGGCGCTCGGCGGACGCGGCACCCTGATTGGCCCGGTGATCGGCGCGGTAGGGGTCAACGGCGCGAAAAGCCTCTTCACCGTCATGATGCCGGAATACTGGCAGTTATTTCTGGGGCTTATTTTCATTGGTGTCACGCTGTTTTTACCGCGTGGCGTAATGGGTTTGTTCCGCAAAGGAGAAAAATAATGCAGCCAGATGAAGGACTTTTTACTCGCCAGATGCCGGGCGACCGCTATCGCCGGCAAACGGACCCGGTGTTGCAACTGGAAAACATCAACGTCAGCTTCGAGGGATTTAAGGCGTTAACCGATCTGACGCTGAACATCGGCGTCGGTGAATTGCGCTGCATTATTGGTCCTAACGGCGCCGGTAAAACCACGTTGATGGATGTGATTACCGGCAAAACGCGACCGCAAAGCGGTAAGGCGCTGTATGACCAGACTACGGATCTGACCACGCTGGACCCCATCACTATCGCCCGTCAGGGAATTGGCCGTAAGTTTCAAAAACCTACGGTGTTTGAAGCGTTAACCGTGGAAGAAAACCTCGAACTGGCGATGAAAAACGATAAATCGGTGTGGGCGTCGCTGCGGGCCACCCTCAATGGCGAACAGCGCGACCGTATTGATGAGATGCTCGAACTGCTGCGCCTGCGGGCGGAACGGAGCCGCCGTGCCGGGCTACTCTCACACGGACAAAAGCAGTTTCTGGAGATTGGCATGCTGCTGGTTCAGGAACCTCATCTGTTGCTGCTGGATGAACCGGCCGCAGGGATGACCGATGCCGAAACCGAATATACCGCCGAATTGTTCCGCACGCTGGCGGGCAAGCACTCTTTGATGGTTGTGGAACATGACATGGGCTTTGTTGAAACCATCGCCGACCATGTCACGGTACTGCATCAGGGGCGCGTACTGGCGGAGGGCAGTCTGCGCGAAGTGCAGGCCAATGAACAGGTCATTGACGTTTATCTCGGGCGTTAAGGAGTGCAGATGTTACAGGTGAAGGAACTGAATCAATACTATGGCGGCAGCCATATTCTGCGCGGCGTCACCTTTGACGCGCAGCCCGGCGAGGTGACGTGTCTGCTGGGACGTAACGGCGTAGGGAAAACGACGTTGCTCAAATGTCTGATGGGGCTGGTTCCTGCGCGTAGCGGTACGGTTATCTGGCAGGAGAAAGAGATTACCCATCGCAAGCCGCATCAGCGGGTACAGGCGGGTGTGGCTTATGTCCCGCAGGGGCGGGAGATTTTCCCGCGACTGACCGTCGAAGAGAACCTGCTGCTGGGGCTGTCGCGCTTTTCCTCCCGGGAAGCCAGGTCGGTGCCAGAGGAGATCTACGCCTTGTTTCCGGTACTCAACGAGATGAAGCAGCGGCGCGGCGGGGATCTCTCAGGTGGGCAACAGCAGCAGCTTGCCATCGGGCGGGCGCTGGCGAGCCGACCGCAGCTCCTGATCCTTGATGAGCCCACGGAGGGTATTCAACCTTCGGTTATCAAAGAGATAGGCCAGGTGATCACCCAGCTTGCCCGTCGCGGCGATATGGCGATACTGCTGGTTGAACAGTTTTATGATTTCGCCGCAGAGCTGGCGGACCAGTATCTCCTGATGTCGCGTGGCAGCATTATTCAACGCGGACGCGGCGAAAATATGGCGTCAGAAGGCGTTCGCGGGTTAGTGGCTATCTGACGAGCAACCGTGCAGGTCTGCGCCTGCACGGCAGGCGATCAGCACAGGGCCGGTTGTCCCCAGGGCCGCACGCGCATGCCTTTGAGCATTAACAGCCATGCGGCGATAATTGCCACGATCAGCACCGCGAACAGGGTCCAGGCAGGAAAAGAGGTCAGAATAACCCCGCTTGCCTGCGGGTTGACCGCTGCCCCCAGCCAGCCCAGTGATTGCGCCGAGAAATAGCTGGCCTTCATGCCTGCGGGGGCGATGTTATCAATCAACATGTATTCGCCCGGCGCGTAGATCACCTCGCCCAGGGTGAAAATCGCCGCGGCGGCTCCCCAGAGCAGTAAGCTGTCGCCGGAAATCATAAAACCGCCGAGGCCAATGACGAAACAGAGCGTGCCAAAGCCCATCAGCGGGCGAATGTTCGCCGGGGTCAGTCGGCGGCCTACGGCGTACTGCAATCCGACCACCACCACGGCGTTTACCGGTAATACGACCGCAACGACTTTTTCGGCGAAGTCGCCGTCGGCAACGACCATCACATACTGGGAGATACAGGAAGCAAACGCGCCGCTGACAAACGAGGCCAAAAAAGCCGACAGCGTGAACCAGAATAACGCTTTATCGTGCAACAACACGGATGGCGACCACGCCACGCTGTTTTCGGCGTTGACGGGCGCCATGGATCGCCGGACCAGCATCTGGATAAACACCAGCGGGAAGGCGGAACAGAAGGCGGCGAGCCAGAAGGGTAAATTAATGCTTTGCATCACCAGCAGCGTACCGAGCGGTGGTCCGACGGTCCAGCCGATATTCAGCACCGTGTAGTTCAGCGAGAAGATTTTCGCCTTCGCGCCGGGCGAAAGATTATCGGCAAACCACGCCTTCAGTACGGTGGCAAACACCGAATAGGCGCAGTTAATCAGCGCGAAGAGCAGCACCACCAGCACCACGCTATGAACCAGCGGAATGGCGATAAAGCCCAGCGCAAACGCGGAAATGGCGAGCAGCATATAGCGCTTTTTATCGAATTTATCCGCCAGAATGCCAAAGCCGAGGCTAAATACCACCCCGATGGTCAGCGCGATGGTCATGGCATAGCCAATTAAATCCACGCTCAGGTCGTACTGGCGACTCAGATAAATGGTCATAAAAGGCAGCGTGGCGCCTCGACCAATGGTCAGTAACAGTGAGGAGGCGAGTAAGGCGAGGGTGGATCGTCTCAGTGTTGTGTTCATTTAGCTGCCCGACAGTGCGTTTCGTTATTTTTTTGTAATGACGTAAAGAAATAGCACGGCAAAATTGTGATGTATACCTGATAAGCGGCCGGAAAATGAGCAGGATCCCCTACCAGAATTAATGATCTGTTACATGACAATGATTTCCGTTACTTTAACCTGTTTACAAAAATTTAAACTTCGCGGAGCGGCGGTATGACGCGTAAAGACGGGCTGTTGGCTTTACTGGTAGTCGTGGTTTGGGGACTCAATTTCGTCGTGATCAAGGTCGGTCTGCACGCGATGCCGCCGCTGATGCTGGCAGGGCTACGTTTTTTACTGGTGGCTTTTCCGGCGATTTTCTTCGTCGCGCGTCCTCGTATTCCGCTTTCGTTGCTGTTGGGCTATGGCCTGACGATAAGCTTCGGCCAGTTTGCCTTTCTTTTTTGCGCGATCAAATTCGGTATGCCCGCCGGACTGGCCTCGCTGGTGTTACAGGCACAGGCGTTTTTCACCATCGTCCTCGGCGCGTTCACGTTTGGCGAACGTTTGCAGGGCAAACAAGTCGCCGGGATTGCGCTTGCCGTTTTTGGCGTGCTGGTGCTGATTGAAGGCAGCCTCAACGGACAGCAGGTGGCGCTGCTCGGTTTTATGCTGACGCTGGCAGCGGCATTTTGCTGGGCCTGTGGCAATATCTTTAACAAAAAAATCATGCAGCACGCCTCACGCCCGGCGGTGATGTCACTGGTGGTCTGGAGTGCCTTGATTCCGATTATCCCTTTCTTTCTGGCCTCGTGGTTCCTCGACGGTTCCGCGCAGATGATACAGAGTCTTTATGCGCTGGATGTGACGACGGTTTTATCGCTGGTCTATCTGGCGTTTGTGGCAACCATTGTGGGTTACGGTATCTGGGGAACGCTGCTCGGTCGCTATGAGACCTGGCGTGTGGCGCCGCTCTCGCTATTGGTGCCGGTGGTGGGGCTGGCGAGCGCCGCGGTATTGCTGGGCGAAACGTTAAGCGCGCTGCAACTGCTGGGCGCAGTGCTGATTATGGCCGGGCTGTACATTAACGTGTTTGGCATGCGCTGGCGACGCAGAACGGCACAGCTGAGAGGATAAAAAAAAGCCCCGCTTGTCAGCAGGGCGAAAACGAATCAGCGGCGGTGCCGGTTGTAATAGGGCACGCCCAGTTCGTCGGACTTATCACTTCCCGCGTCCATATGATTAAAATCGAACGGCGATTGCTCCTGTGCCCCAGGCACAATCATCGTGTCACGACTGTTTGTCGTGGTGGGCTGCGCGGACTGTTCCGCAACGCTCTGACCTGAGACAACAAGCAGCAGGGCCAGCATTGCAGAAGACAACAGTTTCATGATTTCCTCGATTACGTCGTTTACAGGCGATGATTAATTACAGTGGTTCAGCGGCAGCAGATACCGGGATTCCGCATGCATATTGGTGATACGGTATTTATGCGGCGGAACGTCGAAATAGTTCTTGAAGGTTCGGGTCAGCGTTTGCTGTGACTCAAAACCGTAACGTTCGGCCAGATATAAAATCGGCTCGTTACTTTCTTTTAATTTCTGCGCTATTTCGGTCATTTTACGGCTGCGGATGTACTGGCCTAATGAATGGCCGGTCTCTTTTTTGAACATCCGTTGCAGGTGCCATTTGGAGTAACCTGAACGCTCAGACACTTTTTCCAGTGAGAGCGGCGATTCCAGGTTATCTTCGATCCAGTCCAAAATGCTATGAATGGTGATAGCGTCAGTATTGCGTCTGGACATCGTCAT
>OKVW01000390.1_pt1 | contig 26787 bp, 20 predicted proteins | sample 1606991 | NCBI WGS metagenome assembly OKVW01 (sample SAMN03281021, study PRJEB24777) | human gut metagenome | isolation source: fecal sample PR177 from 1 month old male Malay infant, vaginal delivered... | reverse complement strand
GGCCATCAGCCTGCAGATCCGGTTTGCCCTGGACTGGAACTATGCCACAGGGGAGAACCTGTTTAAGGAGCTGCGCTACTTCGGCGAGGAGGTGCGCGTGGCCAAGGAGCGGCTGGAGGGGATGTATTATCACAGGGACCGCATCTGGCCTGATGAATGGCCTGATAAAGAGCAGGTATTCATGCAGATCATTACCAGCGGCCCGGATACCAGGGAGCCCCATATCCGAAACAACTATCTGGAACTGTTCAACAAGGCCAAGCATCATATCTATATCCAGACGCCGTACTTTATACCCGATGATGCCATCTTTTCGGCCCTGAAGATAGCAGCCCTGTCCGGCGTGGACGTGCGGCTGATGATTCCCTGCAAACCGGACCATCCCTTTGTGTACTGGGCCACCTGCTCCCACGCGGGAGAGCTGCTGGACTATGGGGCCAGGTGCTATGTGTATGAGAACGGCTTCCTCCACTCCAAGGGCGTGATGGTGGACGGTGAGGTCAGCTGCTACGGGACGGCCAATATGGATATCCGCAGCTTTGAACTGAATTTCGAGGTAAACGCCACCCTGTATGACAGGAATACCACCAGACGCCTGGAGAAGGCATTTATGGATGACCTGCCCCACTGCCGGGAGATCACCAGGGAGGAATATATGAAACGGGGCCTGTGGATGCGGGTGAAGGAGCAGTGCAGCAGGCTGCTGTCCCCGCTGCTGTAGAGTACCCAACAGGTAACTTCTGGAATGTGAAAATCAGTGAATGAAATACAGGGCCGGCGGACCATACTAGAGGGTATGAAAACACAGACTCATAAACAATTCCTGATTAATTTTATCCGCTGCGGCATTGCCGGGTGGTGCCTGGAGGTGATGTTTACCTCCGTGGATTCGATTATGGCCGGCGACTGGCGGCTCATGGGGAGGACCTCCCTGATTATGTTTCCCATATATGGCATGGGCGCGTTACTGGTCCCGATCAGCCGCCTGATGGATGACTGGCTTTCGGACATTCCGGGCTTTGAGGAAGCTTCCAGGGAACGGATTGGGCGCATTCCTCTGATGATCCGCCATGGACTTCTCTACATGGTGCTCATATTCATTGCAGAGTACGTGATGGGAATCTGGCTGACGGGCGCGGGCATCTGTCCCTGGGACTATTCCTACTGGCCTGACAATGTGGACGGTGTGATCCGGCTGAATTTTGCCCCACTTTGGTTCGGAACGGGACTTTTATTCGAACAGATCACAAAAATAAAGAGCAGATCATGATACGAAAACCTGGGTACAGGTATTGTATTTGATCTGCTCTTTTAATATAATAGAGGAAAATATTTATAGCACAGACATAAAGGAGAAGGACATGATAAGGATCATACTGGTAGCCATGACCATAGTGCTGTTTTTGATATTCAGCATTCCGGTGCTTGGCATCTTATGGCTGGTGGGGAAAAGGGACAGCAGCGCAAAGCAAAGACGGAGTTTGAAGATTGTACAAGGTGTATTCCGCTTAATCTTAAAAGTGTCGGGGGTCACCATCACTGCCGAGGGGCTGGAGAATATACCCAGCGACAGGGCGGTGCTCTATGTGGGCAACCACCGCAGCTATTATGACATACTCACAGGATATGTGACAGTCCCCGGGCTGACGGGCTTTGTGGCCAAGAAGGAGATGGAGAAGATTCCTCTGCTCAGCACCTGGATGACCTGCGTCAACTGCCTGTTTCTGGACAGAAAGAACATAAAAGAAGGGCTTAAGACCATCCTGGAAGGCATTGAGAGGGTGAAATCCGGCGTTTCCATCTGGATCTTCCCGGAGGGAACCAGGAATGAAGGGGAACTGCTGGACCTGATGACATTTCATGAGGGAAGCTTAAAGATTGCTGAGAAAAGCGGCTGTCCGGTGATCCCGGTGGCCATCACCGGCACGGCGGAGATCTTCGAGGATCATCTGCCCAGGGTGAAGCCCAGCCATGTGGTAATCCGGTACGGAGAACCCATTTACTTAAAAGAACTGCCTCCCCAGGAGCGCAAATTCTCCGGGGCATACACCCGGAATGTAATAATCGGCATGTTAAAGGACATGAATGAACAACAAAATAAAGACTGATGGAGCAGACAAGACATGAAAAACCTGGATTTACAAGAGATAAGAGGGCAGCTGGATGAGATTGACGGGCAGCTGGTGAGCCTGTTTGAGCAGAGGATGAAGCTGTGCAGCGATGTGGCTGAATACAAGATGGAGACCGGCAAGGCCGTGTATGACGGCTGGCGTGAGAAACAGAAGCTGGAGGCGGTCAGAGCCATGGCCCACGGTGAATTCAACCGCCAGGCGGTCAGCGAGCTGTTTACACAGCTGATGACAGTGAGCCGCAAGCGCCAGTACCAGCTGATGGCCCAGAATGGGCCTGGACTTGAAGCCGGGTTTAAAAAGGTGGCTGCATTAAAGACAGAGGGCGCGCGCATCGTTTACCAGGGAGTGGAAGGCTCCTACGGCCATGGGGCTGCCCTCCAGTTCTTCGGCTGTGACGCGGACCTGTACCACGTGCAGGGCATGGAGGATGTGATGGCTGAGGTGGAGGAAGGCCGGGCGGACTTCGGGGTGCTGCCCATTGAGAATTCCTCCGCCGGGGCGGTCAGTGACAACTTTGACCTGCTTCTGAGGCACAATGTCTACATTGTGGCGGAGACCCATCTGGCAGTCCGCCATGCGCTGCTGGGGCTGCCCCAGGCAGAGCTTTCGGACATTAAAAATGTCTACTCCCACCCTCAGGCGCTGATGCAGTGCTCCCAATACTTAAACGCCCACAAGGAGTGGAACCAGTTCAGTGTGGAGAATACGGCGGCGGCTGCACTGAAGATCACCGATGACCAGGACCCCGCACAGGCTGCTGTGGCCAGCGAGATCGCCGGGAAGCTCTACGGCTTAAAACCCCTTGCCCAGGGCATCAACCACAATAAGAACAACACCACGCGGTTCATCATCCTGTCCAGGGAGGCAGAATACTTATCGGACGCGGGCAAGGTCAGCATCTGTTTTGAGGGCCTGCATAAAAGCGGTTCCCTCTACAACATGCTGGGCAATTTTATCTACAACAATGTGAACATGGTGATGATAGAATCCAGGCCCATTGAGGACAGAAGCTGGGATTACCGCTTCTTCGTGGACGTGGAGGGGTCTCTCAGCGACGCTTCCCTGCAGAACGCCTTAAAGGGGATCTCTTCGGAAGCCGTCCGCATGAAGATTCTGGGCAATTACTAAAGGGGGATTTGAGATGAGTACAAACCAGTTGATTATATACAGGAATTTAGAATACCAGCAGCTGTTTGAGGATATGGCCGGGCTGCTGGCCCACAAGCGGGAGGGGAATGCACCGGCAGGCGTCGGCTGCCCACTGGCCAACCAGCTGATAGAGCTGGCGGTGAAGTATGGCTTTGAGGGGAACCTGTGGCACTGCTTCCTGGCCTTCTGCCTGGCGGACAATGAGAACGCATACAGCACCACCTGTGAGATCCGCGGGGAGGCCGGCGGTTCCCTGGACCAGCTGGCCCGGGCGGATTTCGCCATTTTTAAGGAGCTGTTTGATTATGATATCAGGGACATCGGCGGGGAGATCTGGGCGGTGCTGGCCCAGTACCGGCCTTCAGGGCTGGAGAGCAAGGTGTTCAACCGGCGCATCCGGGACCGCATTGTGAATCTGGCTGTGCAGCTGGAGGAGGCGGAGAGTGTGGAGGCCTTCCAGAAGCACGTGGTGGATTTCTACCGGGAGTTCGGCGTTGGCAAATTCGGCCTCAACAAGGCATTCCGCATTGTGGAAAAGGAGGAGGGGAAGAAGATCCTCATTGACCCCATTATCAATGTGGAGCACGTGTACTTAAATGACATCGTGGGATATGAGCTGCAGAAGAAAAAACTGGTGGAGAACACAGAGGCATTTGTGGCCGGAAGGGAGGCCAACAATGTGCTGCTCTTCGGGGATGCGGGCACCGGCAAATCTTCCAGCGTCAAGGCCATATTAAATGAATATTACCATCAGGGCCTGCGCATCATTGAGGTATATAAGCACCAGTTCAAGGCCCTGTCGGATGTGCTGGAGCAGATCAAGGACCGGAATTATAAATTCATCATTTACATGGATGATCTGTCCTTTGAGGATTATGAGCTGGAATACAAGTATCTGAAGGCCATTCTGGAGGGAGGGCTGGGCAAACGTCCCAGAAACGTGCTGATTTACGCCACCTCCAACCGCCGCCACCTGATCCGTGAGAAGTTCAGCGACAAGCGGGAGCTGGACGATGAGCTTCACAACAATGACACGGTCCAGGAGAAGCTGTCCCTGGCCGCACGGTTTGGAGTCACCATATACTTTGGCTCCCCGGATAAATTCCAGTTCCAGAAGATCGTCAAGGTGCTGGCGGAGCGCTATCATCTGACCATGCCGGAGGAAGTGCTGTATGCGGAAGCCAACAAGTGGGAGCTGAGCCACGGCGGGCTGTCGGGCAGGACCGCATCCCAGTTTGTCACCCACCTTCTGGGAACACGGGAGAAGTGATTTTTTACAGAATATTTACTTGGATTCGGTGCATCGGCAGGACAGGTTTACTATAATCCTTATATAACATACGGGCAGATATGGACAGTCCCGGCCAACGGGCAGGGAAAGGGAGGAAGAAAGTGGCAGTTCATTTATTCGCAGCAATAGATGTGGGTTCCTTTGAATTGGAGCTGGGAATCTATGAGATATCCGGCAAGGCGGGGGTAAAGCGGGTGGATCATATCCGCCACGTGATCGCCCTGGGCAAGGATACCTACAGCGCGGGGAAGATCAGCTATGAGCTGGTGGAGGAGATGTGCCAGGTGCTGGCGGATTTCGTGACGGTGATGAATACCTACAAGGTGAAGGATTACCGGGCTTACGCCACCAGCGCCATGAGGGAGGCGGCCAACAACCAGATCATACTGGACCAGATCCGGGTGCGCACGGGCCTGAATGTACACATCATCAGCAACTCTGAGCAGCGGTTTATCAGTTACAAGGCCATTGCCTCCAAGGCGGTGGAATTCAACCGCATCATCCAGGAGGGCACGGCCATTGTGGACGTGGGCTTCGGCAGCGCCCAGATCTCCCTCTTTGACAAGGACGCCCTGGTGACTACCCAGAACCTGTCCCTTGGCACCCTGCGAATCAGGGAAATGCTTGGGAAGGTACAGGCCAGCTCAGGGGTGCACAGGGAGCAGATTGAGGAGATCGTGGACAATGCGCTGTTCACCTTCCGCAAGATGTATTTAAAGGACAGGGAGATCACCAACCTGATCGGCATCGGTGAGAATATCCTCTACCTGGTGCGCCAGATGCAGGCCAAGCCTCTGGGGGACAATAAGGTGGAGGCTTCCATGATGAATGCGTTTTACGAGCGTTTCAGCAAGCTGACCCTGGACCAGATCGAAGAACGTTTCGGAGTCAATGGGGATTACGCCTCCCTGCTGCTGCCCGCGGTGATCGTATATAAGCGGATTCTGGAGATCACGGGAGCCAAGATGTTCTGGGTGCCCGGCATCCGCCTGTGCGACGGCATCGCGGCAGAGTACGCGGACGACAACAAGCTGGTCCGGTTCAACCACAATTTCGAGAACGATATACTGGCCGCTTCCAGGAACATGGCTAAGCGGTATAAATGCCATGCCAGCCATAACCAGGTGCTGGAGCAGTACGCCATGGGGATCTTCGACAGTATGAAGAAGTATCACGGGCTGGGGAGCAGGGAACGCCTGCTTCTGCAGATTGCCGCCATTCTCCACTCCTGCGGGAAGTTTATCAGCATGAAGAATTCCAACGAGTGTTCCTACAGCATCATCATGTCCACTGAGATCATCGGGCTGAGCCATATGGAGCGGGAGATCATTGCCAATGTGGTGCGCTATAATATACGGGACTTTGATTACCAGCGCGTCCGCCTGGAGTCAGGTTCCTATGAGGACGGGGACCGCCGGATGAACCAGAATGACATCACCATTCTGATCGCCAAGCTGACAGCCCTGTTCGGCCTGGCCAACGCCATGGATAAGAGCCACCGGAGCAAGCTGGCGGACTGCCGCATGACCGTGCGGGACGGCTGGCTTGTGATCACCACCGGGTACGAGGGGGACATTGCGCTGGAAGCGGCGTCCTTTGAACAGAAAACAGGCTTTTTCGAGGAAATCTACGGAATCCGGCCTGTGTTAAAGCAGAAGAGGAGGATCTAAGCCATGGCAGAAGACGTTAAACCAAAGAATTCCAAGACTTCCAAAGCGAAGCCTTCGGGCAAAGCCCCAACAGATAAAAAAGCGGCGGAGCAGACTTCCGCGAAAAAAGCGGCTGCAAAGAAGGCGGCGTCCGTCATCGCTCCGACCCAGGCGCCGGATCGGGATTTCGGAGCCAATCCTGAGAATTATGTTAATCGGGAGCTGAGCTGGCTGGAATTCAACTACCGGGTGCTCTCCGAGGCCAGGGATAAGAACCTGCCCCTGTTTGAACGGCTGAAATTCTTAAGCATCACAGCCTCCAACATGGATGAATTCTACATGGTGCGGGTAGCCTCCTTAAAGGACATGGTCCACGCCAAATACACCAAGCCAGACATCGCCGGACTGACACCCCAGCAGCAGCTGGATGTGATCGCCCAGCGGACGCATCAGCTGGTGGAGCTTCAGTATTCCACCTACAACCGCTCCCTGCTGCCCATGCTTCGCCAGAACGGCCTGCGGGTGGTGCCGGAGCACGAGGATCTGACAGAGCAGGAGGCGGCATTTGCCGACCGGTATTTCATTGAAAATGTATACCCAGTGCTGACGCCCATGGCCTTTGACTCATCCCGGCCCTTTCCTCTGATCCGCAACAAGACTCTGAATATTGCGGCCCTTTTGAAGAAAAAGAATGGGGAGGAGGAAGAGGATCTGGACTTTGCCATGGTTCAGGTGCCCTCTGTTATCCCCAGAATCGTGGAGCTTCCCACCCAGGAGGACGAGGATGGACGTCCATTGCGGGTTGTGATACTGTTGGAGGAGATCATAGAGCGGAACATGCCCACCCTGTTCTTAAATTACGATATAATTGCGTCCCACCCCTTCCGGATCATGAGAAATGCAGATCTGACCATTGACGAGGAGGAGGCGGTGGACCTGTTGGAGGAGATCCAGAAGCAGCTGAAAAAACGCCAGTGGGGCGAGGCCATCCGCCTGGAGATCGAGGCAAATGTGGACAAACGGCTGCTGAAGATCCTGAAGAAGGAACTGTCCATCAACAGCCAGGATATCTTCCACATCAGCGGTCCCCTGGATCTGACCTTTCTGATGAAAATGTACGGCCTGTCCGGCTTTACACATTTGAAAACGCCTGGATATACGCCTCAGCCCGTGCCGGAGCTGATGAATGAGGATGACATCTTTACCAATATCCGGGGGGGAGATATATTGCTGCACCACCCATACCAGAGCTTTGATCCTGTGGTAAAATTCGTCCGTAGCGCTGCCAGGGACCCTGAGGTGCTGGCCATCAAGCAGACCCTGTACCGGGTCAGCGGCAATTCCCCCATCATAGCGGCCCTGGCCGAGGCTGCAGGCAACGGCAAGCAGGTGTCCGTGCTGGTGGAGCTGAAGGCCAGATTTGACGAGGAGAACAATATCAACTGGGCCAAGAAGCTGGAGAAGGCCGGCTGCCACGTGATCTATGGCCTGGTGGGCTTAAAGACCCACAGCAAGATCACCCTGGTGGTGCGCATGGAGGAGGACGGCATCCGCCGGTACGTCCACCTGGGCACAGGCAACTACAACGATTCCACGGCCAAGCTGTACACGGACTGCGGAATCCTCACCTGCAGCCCCCAGATCGGGGAGGATGCCACCGCAGTGTTCAACATGCTGTCCGGCTACTCCGAGCCCCTGGCCTGGAACCGGCTGTCAGTGGCGCCGCTGTGGCTGAGAGGCCGTTTCCTGCGGATGATCCGCAGGGAGGCAGAACACGCCAGGGCAGGCAGGGAAGCCCATATCATGGCCAAGATGAACTCCCTGTGTGACAAGGAGATCAGCACCGCCCTGTATGAGGCCTCCTGCGCGGGAGTGAAGATAGAGCTGATTATACGCGGAATCTGCTGTGTGAAGGCGGGAGTGCCGGGCCTCAGTGAGAACATTTCCGTGCGCTCCATTGTAGGCAATTTCCTGGAACACAGCCGGATCTTCTACTTCAGCAATGACGGCTGCCCTGAAGTCTATATGGGCAGCGCGGACTGGATGCCCCGGAACCTGGACCGCCGGGTGGAGATCATGTTCCCGGTGGAGGATGACAACCTGAAGGAGAAGGTAATCCACATCCTGGAGCTGGAGCTGGAGGACAATGTAAAAGCCCACATCCTGCAGCCTGACGGCACCTACGAGAAGGTGGATAAACGGGGCAAGGTGCTGGTGAATTCCCAGCTCCAGTTCTGCCAGGAAGCCATTGACCAGGCAAGGGCTGTGCTGGAGGCCGACGACCCGGTGGTCACCAGGTTGTTTAAACCTATAGAGAGCAGCAATTAATCCAGAAAGAAGGAAAAGGGATGTTAAAACAGAATGGCGGAGATCAGCTCCGGAACTTTACAAATGAGAATTATCAGGAGAAGATCACGAAGATTACGGACGGTGTGTGGAATGTGCTGGGAGTGGGACACAGCAACGCCATTTTTATCGAGGGAGAGGCCAGCGTGATTCTGGTTGACACTCTGGACACCCTGGAACGCGGAAAACGCCTGGCCGGTATCATCCGGAAGGAGACCGGCAAGCCGGTAAAGACAATTATCTATACCCATGGACATCCCGACCACAGGGGAGGCGCAGGCGCCTTCGCTGGGACAGAGCCGGAGATCATTGCCTTTGCTCCCAAGACGCCTATGCTGGGCCGCACAGAGCTGCTGCAGGGGATCCAGAACCTGCGGGGAGCCCGCCAGTTTGGCTACGGACTCACAGACGAGGAGAACATTTCCCAGGGAATCGGTATCCGGGAAGGGATTGTATACGGGGAGCACAAAGCATTTGCCGCGCCAACCACCGTGTACCGGGAGGACCGGGTAAACCGGGAGATCGACGGGATCAGCCTGGAGCTTGTGAGGCTTCCGGGGGAGACAGAGGACCAGATCATGATATGGCTTCCCCAGAAGGAGGCGCTGTGCTGCGGAGACAATTACTATGGCTGCTGGCCCAATCTCTATGCCATCCGCGGCAGCCAGTACCGGGATATCGTATGCTGGATCAACAGCCTGGAAGCCATCATGTCCTACCCGGCCCGGTATCTGCTTCCGGGGCACACTTCCCCCATCACCGGGAAGGCCCAGATTCAGGAGGTGCTTGGGAATTTTAAGGGGGCCATTGACTATGTCCTCACCCAGACCCTGGCGGGCATGAACCAGGGCAAAACCCAGGACCAGCTGGCTGCGGAGATTAAGCTGCCCCCGGAGTACGCGCAGCTCCCCTATCTGGGAGAGTATTATGGATGTGTGGACTGGACGGTAAGAGCCATATTCACCGCATATCTGGGCTGGTTTGACGGGAATCCCACCTCCCTTCATCCCCTGGAACCAAAGGAGCGGGCCGGGAAGTCGGTGAAGCTGATGGGCGGACGTGAAAATGTGCAAAAGGCAGCAGTAGAAGCCCTGGAGGCAGGTGAGTACCAGTGGTGCCTGGAGCTGTGCGACCTGCTGTCCGGCTGCGAAGGCGTAACGCCTGAGATCTGCGGGCTGAAGGCAAAGGCCCTCATAAAGCGAGGGGAGTGTGAGACCAGCGCCAATGGCAGGCATTATTACATATCATGTGCCAATGAACTGCTTGGGGATATAAAATAAGAAAAAATTATCATTGTGTGGTTCATCGGGATTATGGTATGAACCGCACAATGATTTTTTTGATTGTGCAAACACTTAGGTTGGCATATTCCCTGAGCCGCAGGGAGGACTGCCCGCAATTCCGCCTGCTCCCTTCATCTGTTTGGGCGGCACCCCAAACTGTTTCTTAAATCCCTTGGAAAACTGCGCCACATCCGGGTATCCCACCCTCTCCCCAATCTCATAGATCCGGCAGCTCCCCTCCTTTACCAGCGTGTAGGCAATATTCATCCGGTAGCTGAACAGATAGTCGCTGAAGGGGCAGCCCGTGTCCTCCTTAAACACAGCGCTCAAATAGGAGGAGCTGACGTGCAGCTCCCTGGCCACTGATTTCAGCGTCAGGCTTTCTCCGTACCGTCCCCGGATAATGGCCAGGGCCTTTCTGGTATGGGGGCTTTGGCAGGAATCCTTCTTAATCTCCGCAAAAGCGGTGGTCAGAATGCCGCACAGTGCCAAATACAGGTCGTAAATATTGCCTGGCCGCCTGAGCCGGTCAATAAAATCATGCATATCCAGGCTGGCCGGAAGTGGAAGGCCATAATATTGTGTCAGCTGCTTGTAAACATTTTCCAGAAACTTAAAACACTCAAACTGGAAATCCAGGTGTTTCAGGGTCCAGCCATTCTGATGGCAGAACATGAAAAACTGGCACAGCCCGGTATTCAGGGCAGCTGGGTCCAGGCTGCGGATGATCTGAGGGTCCAGCTCTTCCCGCTCCTGGACAAAACAGTTATCTGTGTACTGCTGGGGAATGGCCCGCAGGATCAGCCGGCAGAGGGCCTGCTGCAGACAGGTGTACAGGGAGACTGACGGATCTTCGCAGTGGAAGAGGATGGTTCCGGCCAGGCCGCCCTCCCGGGCTGTCTGTGTCTGCCTCACAGCCTCGTTCATTCCAGAATTTGTAAAAAAGCAGACACAGGTTACCTGTTCCGACACCCTGGCATGATAATAAGCCTTCAGCGGTTCCTTACACAGGACCGTACCGGCCTGCCCGTCTGATGTCTGTCCGCTGCCTGCGGACACCAGAAGATATGGGCGGGCCTCCTCGCTGATTCCCAGCTGTTTACACAGGTGAAGAAAGGTGCGGTCGGCCTGAGCCACATTGGCCAGGGCGTCACAGAGCACCTTTTCCGCCAGGCCGCGGTCGATACCAGTCTCAGCGGCGGGTTTCTCAGCGGCCAGCTTCTCAGCGCAGCGTTTGACGCAGTCATAGAGCACATCCGCCTCTATGGGTTTAAGCAGATAGTCAAAGGCTCCCAGCTTTACAGCCTGCTGGGCATATTTGAATTCAGAGTAGCTGCTGATGAAGATCACCTGGCAGGCCAGGCCGTAGGACCGGATCTGGCGGAACATGTCCAGGCCGCTGATATCCGGCAGGCAGATGTCGGCCAGGATGATCTGCGGCCGGTGTTCCACTGCCGCCCGTATGCCTCCCGCTCCGTCCCCGCAGACCGCGCAGACCTGGATTCCCAGAGATTCCCAGTCTATATAAGTGACCAGCCCTTCCCGGATCAATTTTTCATCATCTATGATTACCACTTTTATCACAGGTATCCCCTCCTCGTTACGAGCACTTAGCGCCTGTATTTTAGGCGCTTACGTGCGATACATGTCATCCTTACTTGGCGAGGTCTCTCACGAGCTTAGTAAGGTGGCTCGTTACGAGCACTTAGCGCCTGCAAAACTCCCCATCGGAAATTCCAGGGTCACTCTGGTGCCCTCGCCCAGAACGCTCTCAATATGGAACCGGTAATTCTCCCTGAAATAGAGCCGCAGCTGCCGGTTCAGGTTGATCAGGGCGAAATATCTGCCGTCGTTTCTGTCCTCCCGGATGCTTAAATTGATATCATTTAAGTCCATGGGTGAGATCCCCGCGCCGTCGTCCTCCACGCAGTAGCAGATGCCCCCTGACTCTGCCAGATAGAAGCGGATGGAGATGTGCCCGCCGCCCTCGGGCCGGAGTCCGTGGACCACCGCATTTTCCAGCACAGGCTGGAAGAAATATTTGATGACCCGCTCTTCCCGGATGGAGTCCTCAATCTGGATGGAGCTGTCAATAGTCCCGTCCATGCGCACATTGCACAGGGACAGGTAGCTCTCCAGCACCTCCGCCTGGTGGGCGATGGAGATGTAGTCCGTGCCGTTGTTTAAGGTCAGCCGGAAAAAACGGCTCAGATCAAAGATGATGCGGGAGATCTGGGGAACCTTGTTCTTGTCCGCGATCCAGTGGATGCAGTCCAGGGTATTGTAGATGAAATGCTCCTTTAACTGTGTCTGGATGAATTTCAGCTCGTAGCCCTCCTTCAGGAGCCGGGTCTCGTAGTTGGTATGGATCAAGCTGTCGATATTGGACAGCAGCACGTTGAGCCGGTGTCCGATGTAGCCCAGCTCGTCCCGCCTCCCGGTGTGAATCCGCACGTCCAGGTCCCCGTGCTCCGCCTCCCTCATCTTATCGCTGATCAGCTTCATGGGCCGGACCAGGTAAAAGGACACGAACAGGGCGGTGAGAATGAAGATGAACACCAGGGTGAGCACAATGTAGAACCAGTATTCCGTCATCAGCGGCTCCGACACGTTGTAATGTTCCAGAGGGACGGCGGCCCCATAGAACCAGCCCGTGTACTGGGAACGGTAATAAGCCATCAGATAGGGAGTTCCCCTGTCGGTAAATGGAATCCAGCCTGAGGCGTCCTCCGGCGCCTGGATGGGCAGGTCCCCGGCGTTCAGGGCATCCGGGCCGGAGATGGGAATCCACTGTTTGGACCGGGGGCGTATGTAGAACTGGATGGACTCCGTGGCATCATACACCTTGATGTGCTCATGAAGAGTTTCCGTGGAAATAACGGCCCGGGAAAATGTATACATGTTGGGATTAAATGCACAGAAGGGACGGCTGTAGGCAGCAAACAGGGATTCCTGGCCGTCCGAGGACAGCAGGTGCCATGTTTTATTGCCTGTGACCCCAGATTTCTCCGCATTGATCCGGATGTTCTCGATCTGATTCTCAGCGGGCCTGATGGTGATCTGGCGGGTCTGTCCCGGATAGTTGCCGAACAGCGTATCCCCGTAGGCGCTGTACACTTCCAGGGAGTGGAGGTAAGGATTGCTCAGATAGAGCTTGTACAGCTCCATGCTCAGCTCCTGGCGCAGCCGGTAGTTGCGGTAGCCGCTGCCGTCGTCCATGTCGTCCTCAGACAGGCGGAAGCAGTCATTGGAGAATGCCGTGTTGCCCTGGAGCTGGGACTGGACGAAATTGACGCTTCGGAATACCTCGTCCATGGTGTTGGAGATGCTCTTTAAGGAGGACAGCAGCTGGGCCGCCCCCTCCTTCTGGGCCAGTTTTTTGGAGGTGCCGTAGAGAGAGGCGTACAGCAGGATAATGGGGACTGCAAAGATCAGAAAATAGATAAACAGTACCTTGGACAGCAGGCTGCGGTTGTAGCTGGACTTCTTCTTGTGGGCCATCAGGCGTTCCTCCCTTTGCAGGCTTCCTGTTTCGTAGTAACTTCATAAATCATTTTAAGGGAATTTTGGAGGAAAACAAGGGTTGACACATAAGATTCCCGAAGATGGGCGTAAGTTACCAGATAAAAGCACTAAAAACCATATTAAAAGACAAACTTTGCAAAAAATAAACCAATGAAAAGACAAGTTTAAAGATCCCCCGCCATTCATAAAAGAGTTTCCATTCTATATAATGAATTCAGTCTTAAAAAAGAGAAAAGGAGGGAGAACATGGCGGTATTGATCAGTAATTTAGTGATTGGCCTGGATAAGGGGCTGGACTGTCCCCGGCGTCTGCTTCATATGGCAGCCCCCTTTGGCAGCCGGGTGGGCATTGAATTCTTTGTACACACCTGCTTTCCTGAATACATGAAGCGGATGGATCACATCCGGGAATGGACCGGGGAAATGCCGCTGGCGCTCCACGGCCCGTTTCTGGCCATCGAGGCCACCAGCAGGAAAGGGACGCCGGGGTATGAGATCTTCATAAACGCCTACAAAAGGGCCTTTGGGCTGGCAGAATCCCTTGAAGTGGGACATGTGGTATTCCATGACCATGAGCGTTACGTGAAAAAGGAGGAAAAGCAGGAGCTGCAGGCAGTGTGCCTTGACAATATCAAAACCCTGATCAGCCTGGCAGAGGAGTATGGGGTAAAGCTGCTGCTGGAGAACCTGGCGCTGCCGGCCAAGGGCGAGCCGCTGTTTGACCAGAAGGAGTACATAGGACTGTTTGAGGGCTTCCCACAGGCGGACTGCCTGATTGACATCGGCCATCTGGGGCTGGCGGGGTGGGATATGGAGGCTGTGATCTGCGGTCTGAAGGACAGGATCAAGGGCTATCATCTCCACAACAACAACGGCCTGGCCGACACCCACAGGCGCATTGCGGACGGGGTGATCTCCTACGAGACATTTTTCCGGCTGTACCGCGCATACACGCCTGGGGCTGACCTTACCCTGGAATACGGGGATGAATGTGGAATTACCGTGGCGGATATGCACCACGATATTGAACTGGTACTAGAGCGTGCCGGATTTAACTGAAATTCAGGGTAAAATACCCCTGTGATAAAAAGGAAGAGAGGGAAATGATGAGAATGAAACGAATTGTCAGCGTGATGCTGGCGGCGGCAATGACAGCAGGACTTCTGGCGGGCTGCGGTTCCGGCTCCGGACAGAAGGCGGACAGCTCCAAGACAGCGGAGAACAAGGCGGGTGGAGACGGTTCCGGCTCTGGGAGCGCCCAGGCAGGAGGAGAAGGACAGACAGGAGAAGGACAGACAGGAGGAGACACCCAAAACGGGGAGGACAAGATTGAGCTGACCTTCTTTTACCCCATCGGCGTGGGCGGCGCCCTGGCCACTCTGATTGAGAACCTGGCTGTAGAGTTCACCAAGGAGAACCCCAATATTGTGCTGAACCCTGTGTTCGCAGGCAACTCCACAGAGACGATGACCAAGACCGTGTCCGCACTTCAGGGCGGCACACCTCCTGATTTTGCCATTCTGCCCAACCCGGAGCTGTACTCCCTGCTGGATATGGATGCGGTGATCCCCCTGGATGATTTTATCGCTGCGGACGGAGGGCAGGAGTATATTGATGACTTTATGCCGGCATTTCTGAAGAATTCCTATTATGATGGGAAGATTTACTCCATCCCATTCCAGAGAAGCACCATAATCATGTACTACAATAAAGATCATTTTAAGGAAGCAGGCCTGGACCCTGAGGCGCCGCCCGCGAACTGGGAGGAACTGAGAGAGTGTGCTAAGAAACTGACCGTCACCGATGCCTCAGGCAATGTGAGCCGGTGGGGCGTGATGATCCCCATGGACGATCCCTTCATGTTCTATGGATTCAGCAGGCAGAACAGCGCCACAGGCACGGAGATCATGTCCGAGGACGGCAAAAGCGTGTATTTTGACACCCCGGAAAATGTAGAAGCCCTGCAGTATCTGATCGACCTGGCCAAGGTGGACAAGGTAATGCCCGAGGGCGCTATCAAATGGGGGGACGGGCCGTCCAACTTCATGGCTGGGGCAACCTCCATCACCTTTACCTCCAGCGGAAGCCTGACCAACATTCTGGACAACACGGATTTTGAGGTGGGGACCGCTTTCCTGCCGGCGGGCAAGCAGTACGGTTCAGCCACAGGAGGGGCCAACCTCTACATTTTCAACGGCGTTGATGAGAAGAAGCAGGAAGCGGCATGGAAGTTCATCCGCTGGATCACCGAGCCGGAGCGGGCCGCCCAGTGGAGCATTGACACAGGCTATGTTGCCACCCGCAAGAGCTCTTTTGACACAGACCTGATGAAGGATTATCTGGAAAAGGTGCCCCAGGCCAAGACTGCCAAGGACCAGCTGGACTACGCCTGCAGTGAGCTGCGGGTCCACAACAACCAGAGATGCCTCCAGGCCCTGAAGCAGGGAGTGGATGCAGCGCTCACAGGGGCCAGCACGCCTGAGGAGGCCATGAAACAGGCCCAGGCTGAGGCCCAGTCCCTGCTGGAGTCCTACCAGTAACGGCGTATTTACACTGGACGGAACGGGTATACACGTAAACTGCGCTCCCGGGGAACCGGGGGCGCTTTTGAAACAGTGATTCTGCGAATAAGAGGTGATACGGTGAAGGAAAGAAGAATTCCAACCAATGTAAAATGGACGGTCCAGGGCTGGCTGCTGATGCTGCCGTCCCTGGTGTTCCTCCTGGGGTTTACGGTGTACCCGGTGATAAAAACACTGATTCAGAGTTTTTATAAAGTGAGCAACAACACCAAAGTGGCTTCCCAGTTTGTGGGTGTTAAGAATTATATGCAGGTCTTTAAGGACCCGGTGTTTTTCATTGTGATCAGAAACACCCTGAAGTTTTCCCTGTTTGTGATCCCTCTGAGCCTGGTCATCGGCTTCCTGCTGGCCACCCTGGCCAGCAAAAATATCCGGGGAATCGGTGTGGCCAGGGCGTTGATTTTCTATCCCAACGTGGCGCCTGTGGTTGGATTTGCTACCATCTGGACCTTCCTTTTTACGCCCAATATCGGCGTGATCAGCCAAGTGATGAAGGCCCTGTCCCTAAAACCGGTGGACTTCCTCAACAACCCCAGGACAGCCCTCTATGCCATCATGGCTGTGTATATCTGGAGAGAGGCCAGCTATATGATGATTTTCTACATATCCGGGCTTCAGAACATATCCAGGGAATACTATGAGGCCGCCTATCTGGACGGGGCCACGCGCTGGGATGTGATGCGCAGGATCACCATCCCCCTGGTGCAGCCCACCACCCTGTTTGTGCTGACGATCACCATGGCGGACGCCTTCAAGATGGTGGACCTGATCATGGTGATGACCACCAAGGGCGGACCCAACAACAGCACCAACCTGCTGATGAACCACATTTACCAGACCGCGTTCTCCTACTGGGATACAGGCCAGGCTTCGGTGCTGACGATCTGTATGCTGGGCTTTATGATGGTGGTGGCCCTGGTACAGTTTACCACCATGGACAAACGCGCCTATTATGAGAACTAGGAGGACGGCTGTGAATAAAAAAATGAATTACGTGTTCTATCTGCTGCTGGCCGCGCTGTGTTTTATCTGGGCCTTTCCACTGCTGTGGGCAGTGGTGACGGCTCTTCGGCCAGGCAATATGGCCACTGGCTTTTCCCTGGAGTTAAAATTCACTCTGGACAACATAAAAGAGGTGTTCGGCGCAGCCCCATTTCTGAAATATGGGCTTAACACACTGATCATCGTCTGCGGCATCCTGGCGGTCCAGCTGGTGACTGTGACCCTGGGGGCCTACGCCCTGGCGCGTGTGGAGTTCGCAGGCAAGGTGCTTATGATGGCGCTGATCATGATGCAGATTATAATTCCCGCCGATATCCTGATCCTGCCCAACTACCAGACCCTGCGTGCCATGAACCTGATCGACTCCCGGCTGGGGGTAATGATCCCTTATTTTGCTTCAGCCATGGGACTTCTGCTGCTGCGGCAGGCCTTCAAGGGCGTGCCGTCGGCCATTGTGGACGCGGCACGCATGGACGGGGCCAACATATTCCAGACCCTGCGCTACATCTTTATCCCATGCAGCAAGGCGGCGTACATCTCATTCGCCATCTGTTCCATCAGCACCCACTGGAACAACTTCCTGTGGCCCATGATCGTGATCAACGCGCCGGAGAAGCGGCCTCTGACCATGGGGCTGGTACTGTTCGCCAAGGCCAACGATTCAGGCCCCATGTGGGCGCTGGTGACGTCTGCCACCCTGCTGGTGATGCTGCCGCTGTTTATCATGTTCTGCGTGTTCCAGAAGCAGTTCGTATCCAGCTTTGTCACCTCGGGAATCAAGTGAAGGACCGGAATTTACTCCTTGACTTGGACACCGTGTCGCAGTTTATAATGAATGCGACAGGAGGTACAAAATGGAGGAAATGACAGTAAGCCAGGTATCCAGGCGCCTGGGCATATCAACGAGAATGCTTCGCTACTACGAAAAGGAAGGGCTGATCAGCAGTTTTCGGCGGGAAGGATATGCCTACCGCTTATACGATAAACATGCAGTTTCCAGAATTGAACAGATTCTGCTCCTACGTAAGCTGCGGATACCGGTACGCCAGATTAAAATTATACTGAACAATACCAATGCGGTTGCGGCGGTCGAAATCTTCCGTCAGAACATGGATGAACTGGACGAAGAAATCACCGCGCTTTCAACAATCAGGGACATTTTAAACCATTTTGTGGAGGAACTCAGCAAGACCACTGAGCTGCCTTTAAAGAGTATTATGCCTCAGGATGATACGCTGCTGGCAACAATTGAGTCCCTGAATCTGATCAGCATCAATTTCAAAGAGGAACAGTCCATGAGCAAATTAAAGAAAGCAGATGAACGTCTCTCACAAGTCAATGATGTGCGGATCATCTATCTGCCGCCGGTCACAGTGGCTGCGTCACATTATATTGGGGAGGAGCCTGAATTAAATGCAAACACCCTGCTGGACAACTTTGTAAAGGAAAGCGCTTTGGGGGAAATCAAACCGGATTTAAGGCGGTACGGCTTTAACCATCCCAATCCGGTTGATGAGACAGGCTTTCATGGTTATGAGGCATGGGTTACAATTCCGGATGATATGGAAGTCCCGGCGCCCCTTGAGAAGAAGCAATTCTGCGGGGGATTATATGCGGCCCATATGATTACTTTTGGTAATTTTAATGAGTGGGACCCTTTTCTGGAATGGGCAATGAATAACGAAAGGTACGAATTCGCAGGCGATTTACAGGATCAGGAGCATATGTGCGGATTACTGGAGGAACACTTGAATTTCTATAACCACATAGGGCAGTCTGAACAGGATTTAGAACAATTGCAGTTAGACCTCTTAATGCCGGTAAAAGTAAAGAGTAACAGCAGTCCGGACTGACGGTTTTAGCCGCAGTCCGGCTGCTGTTTTTGCGGCATCAGGGGAAAAAAGGCCATTGTAACAGAAATTCCCACTAAATCTCATGAAAAAAGTAAGGAAAAAGACGGCATCTTGTGATAGAATGGGGATATCTGTGAATATAACAATTACATAGAAGTGCATATTACAAGAGGAGGGAGCATTATGCCCGATATTAATATCCTGGTCGTGGATGATGAGAAGGAGATAGCGGACCTGATAGAGATCTATCTGGTCAGTGACGGTTATAAAGTGTTTAAGGCTGAGAATGCATCAAAGGGTCTGGAGGTTCTGGGACAGGAGGAGATCCACCTGGTGCTGCTGGACATCATGATGCCGGGAATGAACGGGCTGGAGATGTGCAAGAAGATCCGTGAGACCAACAACATCCCCATTATCATGCTCAGCGCCAAGTCCACGGACCTGGACAAAATCCTGGGACTGGGAACAGGCGCGGACGATTACGTGGTGAAGCCCTTTAACCCTCTGGAGCTGACAGCCCGCGTGAAATCACAGCTGCGCCGTTACACACAGCTGAACCCCAACAGCAATTCCCATGAGAACGCCAACAACGAGATTACCATCAAAGGGATGATCATCAACAAGGACAATCACAAGGTGATCGTGGACAATGAGGAGATCAAGCTGACCCCCATTGAATTCGACATCCTGTACCTGCTGGCATCCAACCCAGGCAGAGTATTCAGCACCGACGAGATCTTTGAGAAGGTGTGGAATGAGAAGGTCTATGAGGCCAATAACACGGTTATGGTACATATCAGAAGGCTCAGGGGCAAGATGAAGGAAGATACCAGACAGAGCAAGATCATCACCACAGTGTGGGGAGTGGGATACAAAATTGAAAAGTGATATGAGCAGGCGTTACCACACCCGTGTGGTAACCAACATTGTCTACAGCGCCATTATTACCTGTCTGGTGGAGATATTCCTGGTAGCCAATGTAACCATGATCGCCGGGTATCTGGAAGAGTCGGGGCGTTTGAACCGGCTGCTGCAGAACCTGCTGGCCATTGATGTGGTTATGACGCTGATCTATGTGCTGTTCGGTATTGTGCTGTTTTCCGTCACCTTCCTGCTGCTGCAGGAGCCGTCCATCCGTTACATCAGCCACATATCAGACGCCATACAGAACATTTCCGAGGGGGACTTAAACACCAGCATCGATGTGATCGGTGACGATGAATTCTCCAGTATGGCGGCCAATTTAAACAAGATGTCTGAGGATATCAGACAGCTGATGGATAAGGAGAGGGAGTCGGAGCGGACCAAGAATGAGCTGATCACCAATGTGGCCCACGATCTGCGCACTCCGCTGACGTCCATCATAGGCTATCTGGAGCTGCTGGCGGGGAACACTAAGATTCCCCAGGAGATGCAGCACAAGTACATAGAAATCGCATACGGCAAATCAAAACGCTTAGAGAAGCTGATCGAGGACCTGTTCGGTTTTACCAAGCTCAATTACGGCAAGATGTCCATGCACGTGGCGCAGCTGGACATTGTGAAGCTTCTGGGGCAGCTTCTGGAGGAGGCGTACCCCAATTTTGCGGAGAAGAACCTGTCCTATGACCTGCAGAGCAATGTGCCGGCCAAGGTCATCACCGCGGATGGGAACCTGCTGGCCCGCCTTTTTGACAACCTGATCGGCAATGCCATCAAGTACGGGGCCGACGGGAAACGTGTCCTGGTGAACCTTCACGCCGATGACGAGGTGCTGACTGTGTCGGTTACCAACTTCGGGTATGTGATCCCGGCGGATGAGCTGCCGCTGATTTTTAATAAGTTTTACCGGGTGGAGCAGTCCCGGTCCAGCACCACCGGAGGAACCGGCCTGGGACTGGCCATTGCCAAGGAGATTGTGGATATGCACGGCGGCACTATCAGTGTGGCCAGCGATTTGAACGGAACGGTGTTTACCGTGAAGCTTCAGGTCCATTTTGACATTAATAAAGAGAATTTCGGAACGATTAGCTGATTGTAAGGGAAGGCGAAGACGCTGCTCCGGATGCATTCAGCTAATCGTGTTATGGGAGAATATGGAAATGAAGGTTAAGTTTCAGAGGTTACATCGGAATATGTGGATCATGGCTGCAGGATGTTTCTGCGGCCTGTTTTTGTGTCTTGCCCTCGCAGTTCCGGCTCTGGGGGCTACGCCGTCCCAGGGTACGGAGCAGGTGAGTGGGAATATCCATCTGGAGGCCACCTACGGATATCAGGATATGGCCAAGAGCGGCCGTTTTCTGCCCCTTACCGTCAGCGTGGACAACCGGGGCGGGGAGGCATTTTCAGGGAACCTGTGTATTCTGACCATGGAATCTGACTACCAGCTTTACCGGTATGAGTATCCTGTGGAGATTCCCGCAGGGGGAAGCACTGAAAAGGCCATGAGCATTTCCCTGGGGGCCAGAATTGACCAGATGTACGTGAAGGTGCTGGACAAGGACGGCGCAGAGGTGGCCCAGAAACGGCTGAAAATCAATGTCAACACAGAGACTGCGGAGCTGTTCGTGGGTATCCTCAGCGACACACCCGACCGTCTCCAATATATGAACGGCGTGGGCGTTAATTACAGCACTTTAAGGACCAGAACCATTGTGATGACCCCCAGCAGCCTTCCCTCCCAGGAATTAGGGCTGGATCAGCTGGATGTGCTGCTTATTACCAACTTTAACACGGCTGTCCTGACTCAGGACCAGGTGGACGCCATCTGGGAGTGGGTTCAGAAGGGAGGCGTGCTGCTGTTCGGAACAGGGCCAAGGGCCCAGGATACCATGCATGCCTTCAGCGATGATCTGCTGGACGTGCCCTTCCCGGAGCCGGATATGCAGGACATCAACATGGGCGTGGAATTCGCCACTGACGGCCCAAGCGGGGCAACCATTTCCCTGGAATGCACGGACATCTATATGAGCGGGGCCAACGAGGTCCTCTCCAGCGATGAGTTGTCGGTCCTCACCTCAGTGCCTGTGGGCAATGGAATGGTGGCCGCGGCTATCTATGATTTTGTGGACATTGAACAGTTCTGCCAGGACCACATTTCTTATATCGATAATCTGTTCAGCGAGCTGCTGGGGGACAACCGCATAAGCCTTCTGGCCAGAGCCGCGGACGGGACGGCGTCCAACCAATACTGGTCCGTGCAGAGCCTGATCAACACAGGGGACATCAACCGTCTGCCCAGAATCGGACTCTATGTGATGGTATCCATCGCTTATGTGGCCCTTGTAGGCCCGGGGCTGTACTTCTTCCTGAAACAGCGGGGGCTGCGCCGGTACTATCAGCGCTCAGTGATTATTCTGTCGCTGTGCACCACGGGAATGGTGTACGTGATGGGGATTGCCACGCGTTTTCACGGACCGTTCTTCACATACGCCACCATCAAGGATGTGGACGAGGGGGCAGTGGCGGAAACCACGTTCCTGAATCTGCAGGCGCCCTACAACAAGCCGTTTTCTGTGGAGATGGACCCCACCTATATGATCCACCCGGTGACCAGAAGCGCCTATTATGACATGACGCCCATTCCCAAATTCACCGGCTCGGAGAATGCGGCTATCAGCCTGAAGTATCAGGAGGACTGCACCAAAATCAGCGCCCGGAATGTGGGGGCGTTTAATCCTAAATATTTCCAGCTGGACCGCAAGGTGACGGGCCAGGATAATCAGGGCTTCACCGGGGAGATCAAGTTCTTTGACGGACAGATGACAGGCACACTGACCAACAACTACTCCCAGCCTCTGGAGAACGTGGCCATCCTTCTGTACAACCAGATGGTTCTGGTGGATCGCATGGAGGCAGGCCAGACCGTTCAGCTGGACGGCCGGAATGTGATCTACGGCTCCATGAACTATGGCTATGCCATGGCGGAGCAGATCACGGGCGCCTCCCGGTATAAGGAGGGGGACATAGGCGATGCTTCTTATGTCCAGGCCCTGGAACGGTCCAACCTGCTGTCCTTCTACATGGGCAATTACCTGACCGGCTACCACACGGATGCCAGGGTGGTGGGATTCAGCCAGGAGAAGCAGGGAGTCAGCTTCTTAAAAAAGACCGGTTTTGAGACATACGGGTCCACGCTGATCACCTCATCCGTGAAGGTGGATTACCGCCAGGACGGACTGGTGTACCGCTCAGCTCTCCAGAAGGAGCCCAATGTGCTCAGCGGCAGTTATATGGCCGCCAACAACACCATGTACGGCATGACGCCCCTGATGCTGGAATATTTCCTGGGAAATGACACCGAGGTGGAGAAGGTGGACTTCCACAGGCTGTCCGACAAGGTGGTGGAGAGCCTGCGCTACAATTACACAGTGCCCTTTGTGGGCAATATGTATTTCTATAACTATGACACCGGCAATTATGATCCTATGGACATGAAGGTGCAGGAATATGACAGAGCGGCCCTTGGCCCCTACCTGTCCCCTGGCAACACCCTGACGGTGAAGTACGTATACACCAGCACGGATGACTACAGCTGGAATATCATGCTGCCCATACTGACAGTGACGGGAAGGAGTAAATAATGCTGGAAATCAGGGATTTACACAAGGCATACGGAAAATACCACGCCCTGAACGGCTTAAATATGACGGTGAACGACGGGGCGCTCTACGGTTTCGTAGGCCCCAACGGCGCAGGGAAAACCACCACCATCAAAATCATGTCCGGCCTGCTGGGCGCTGACAGCGGAAGTGTGGTGATCGGGGGGCAGGATGCACTGAAGGATGTGGGCTCCCTGAAGGGGATGATCGGATACGTGCCGGACTTTTTCGGCGTGTACGACAATCTCACTGTGTCCGAGTACATGGAGTTCTTCGCCTCCTGCTACAACCTGGACGGACTGGTGGCCCGCAAGCGCTACACCGCCCTGCTGGAGCAGGTGGGGCTGGAGGACCGGCAGGACTTCTATGTGGACGGACTGTCCAGGGGCATGAAGCAGAGACTGTGTCTGGCCAGGGCGCTGATCCATGATCCGGGCATCCTGATACTGGATGAGCCGACCTCAGGGCTGGACCCCAGGACCAGATTTGAGTTCAGGGAGATTCTGCAGGAGCTTCAAGGCATGGGCAAGACCATATTTATCAGCTCCCATGTGCTGTCGGAGCTGTCGGAGCTGTGCACGGACATCGGAATCCTGGACCAGGGAAGGCTGGTGCTGGAGGGCAACATCCAGGATATTTTGTCCCGGGTCAACAGCTCCAATCCGCTGGTGATCTCGGTCTACAGCAACAGGGAACAGGCCCTTGCCATCTTGAAGAGCCATCCCTGTGTCCAGACAATATCCCTGCGGGAAAATGATATCTGCGTCCGGTTTACCGGCGATAAACAGGATGAGGCGCTGCTTCTGCAGCAGCTCATTGACGGGGATGTGCTGGTCAGCAGCTTTGTCCGCGAAACAGGAAGCCTGGAATCCGTCTTTATGCAGCTGACGGAGCGGGAGGAAGAGAGGTCGGTGTTGTCCTATGAAGCAGAATCCGGTTTATAAAAGGGAAGCCAGAGTCAGCTCCAGAAGCATGCGGCTGCCCCTCATTCTCACGGTGTTCAACGGTATTCTCTCGGTTGTGGCACTGTTAAATATGTACTCGGTGGTGTCCCAGGTCAACGCCACGGCAACCATCCAGTACAGCAGCTTTATGGATATGTATGAGTTTGTGGCTGCCATAGAGTTTATCCTGCTGATGTTCATTGTGCCTGCGGTTACGGCGGCCAGCATCAGCGGGGAGCGGGAGCGGCAGACCCTGGAGCTCATGCTGACCACGCAGATGACGCCGGGGCAGATCGTAAGGGGCAAGCTCATAAGCGCCCTCAGCACCCTGCTGCTGCTGATCATGTCAAGCTTCCCGGTGATCACTATGGTGTTTGTGTTCGGCGGCATCACGGGAACGGATGTGGTGGCCCTGCTGCTGTGCTATATCGCGGTGGCGCTGTTTGCCGGAAGCCTGGGCATCTGTTTTTCCTCAGCTTTGAAGCGGTCCACCCTGGCCACTGTGGTGACCTACAGTGTGCTGATCGCCGTGGTGGGCGGCACTTATTTTCTGAATCAGTTTGTGATGCGGCTGAGTTCCAGCCGGATGGAAGATTATGTGATGCTCTATGGGGCAGGCAGGAACGCGGTTCAACCAACTTCTGGAAATTTTATATATTTTCTGCTTTTAAATCCGGCCGCTACCTTTTATACTATTATTAACGGCCAGGCGGGCTCCGGGAAGGGGACCGACGTGCTGTGCAAGGCATTTGGCATCGTACAGAGGAACTGGGTGCTGGACAACTGGATCTTCCTCAGCATACTGATCCAGCTGGCCATAGCGGCCGTCCTGCTGGTTCTGGCCATACGGTTTGTGAATCCGGTCAGGGGAAGAAAAAAGAATAACGGATAGTGAGCATCTGAGCGCGTCCGAATACATTTCAGGAAACAGGAAAGGGGATAAAAATGGGAATTATCAAATCAGTAAAATCAGCAATCGGCGGAGCGCTGGGCGATCAGTGGCTGGAGGCCATAGAACCCGATGATATGGGGGACCAGACAGTATTCGTCCGCGGCGTGCAGGTGCGCCAGGGGCGGGGCTCCAATGTCAAGGGAAGTTCGGACACAGTGACCAACGGCTCTGTGATCCATGTGTACCCCAACCAGTTTATGATGCTGGTGGACGGGGGCAAGGTGGTGGATTATACCGCTGAGGAAGGTTACTATACTGTCAACAACTCCTCCCTGCCCTCTCTGTTTAACGGACAGTTCGGGGATGCGCTGAAGGAGTCCTTTAACCGCGTCCGTTTCGGGGGAATCACACCCGGCGTACAGAAGGTGTTCTATATCAACCTTCAGGAGGTCAAGGGAATCAAGTTCGGTACCCGCAATCCGGTCAACTATTTTGACAGTTTCTACAATGCAGAGCTGTTTCTGCGGGCTCACGGCACCTATTCCATCAAGGTGACAGATCCGCTGAAGTTCTACGCGGAGGTAATTCCCAAGAACACCAGCCGTGTGGAGATTGAGTCCATCAACACCCAGTACCTGTCAGAGTTCCTGGAAGCCCTTCAGACCTCCATCAACCAGATGGCCGCGGACGGCACCAGGATATCCTTTGTGACCTCCAAGAGCCGGGAACTGGGCAAATATATGTCCGAGACTTTGGACGATGACTGGAACCAGATGCGCGGTATGGAGATCCAGGCAGTGGGAATTGCCAGCATCTCCTACGATGAAGAATCCCAGAAGCTGATCAACCTGCGCAACAAGGGCGCCATGATGGGCGACCCCAGAGTGCGGGAGGGATATGTGCAGAGTACCCTGGTGGAAGGGCTTAAGGAGGCAGGGTCAAACCCCAATGGGGCCATGGCGGGATTCCTTGGCATGGGCATCGGGATGCAGACTACCGGTGGATACATGAACACCGCTTCCAATACGAATATGCAGCAGATGCAGATGAACGGCGGCTGGCAGAATCCCCAGGGATATGGCCAGGGAGCGCCGGGAATGCCCTATGGCCAGGGTGGACCGGCCCAGGGAGCGCCGGGAGCGGCTTATGGCCAGGGCGGCCCGGCCCAGGGAGCACCGGGAGCGGCTTATGGCCAGGGCGGCCCGGCCCAGGGAGCGCAGGGAGCCGCTTATGGCCAGATGCAGCCCGGGCAGCCGGTACCCCAGAGCGAGCCGGCACCCGCCGCGGCGCCTGCGCCCACGGCAGCCCCTGCCGGTTGGAAATGCTCCAACTGCGGTACTGAAAACACTGGGAAGTTCTGCGGAGAGTGCGGCAGCCCCAAACCGGCGGATGGTCCCTGGACCTGCAGCTGCGGCAACCAGAATACAGGCAAGTTCTGCAGTGAGTGCGGCAAGCCCAGACAATAATACCACGGGGGAATGTGCAATATGGCAACAATTACCTACAAATGTCCAAACTGTGACGGCGGGCTCCTCTTTGACCCCGCCACACAGGAATAC
>OKVW01000388.1_pt1 | contig 26897 bp, 31 predicted proteins | sample 1606991 | NCBI WGS metagenome assembly OKVW01 (sample SAMN03281021, study PRJEB24777) | human gut metagenome | isolation source: fecal sample PR177 from 1 month old male Malay infant, vaginal delivered... | reverse complement strand
TAAATTTTTAGATTCGATAATAAAAGACCCTAAGATTAAAACTACCGGTTTGAATGATAGTGAGATCCTTGAAAAAGGAGTTAATTCTGTTTCTGGTCTTTTGAATCATATAAATACAATCGATAAAAAATACCTCGATAAGCTTAAGAAAAAATACGGTAACACGATTGTTGATATGCTTTTTTTTAAGAATGTGAATTAAAATGAAAATAAACATTGAGATCTCAAGAATTCAGCATGTCGAACATATGTCATTTGCTATTGATCTTTCTGAATATAAACTGACTTGTATTATAGGGAAAAACGGAACTGGGAAGACAACGCTTATCAAAGCGATTAAAAATTTACAATCAGCAGATACATTCATAAAGACATCTTCTAGATATATATTTAACTCCGAAAGTAGAATCGTTTATAATATTAACGACGAAGACATTATATATGCCTATGATGACAAGTTAAAAGTAATAGATACAAAGCAAATAATTCCAGAAGAGATAAAATCTAATCTTTATGTTGAGTTGCCTATTCCGCATGGAATGAGGTTTAATAACTTCCCAACACTTAGTAAAATTGATGCTGAACTTAGAAAGAGTATTGCGTTTGAAAGCTATAGCGTCCCTGATGACTTGATAAATATATTCAAGGTGGTATATCAGTCATCCTCCTATAATAATCTCAAGTCATTTTCTGTAAAGAACGAAACATACTACTTCAGATTGAATGATAATGGGACTTATATAAGAGAGGATTACTTTAGCTCGGGTGAGTATTTCATTTTGAATTTATTTAGAATGATTGAGCTCAAAAGAAAATTTATTGTTATTGATGAAATAGATATATCACTGGATTCTTCGGCTCAAGTCCATCTTATAGATGTACTAAGGAATTATTGCCAGAGGCATTCGGTGAATATTCTATTCACAACGCATTCACTTGCTTTAATGCAGACACTGAATGATGATGAGTTGTACTACATGTGCGAAAATGATGCTGGCACATCAATTGTAAATCGCTCATATAATTTCATAAAAAGTACACTCTTTGGATTCAAAGGATGGGATAAGTACATACTTACCGAAGATGAAGTCCTGCAAAATTTTTTAGAATACATTATTGATGCTTCTGAGAATGAGTACTTCTACAAGTATAAGATAATATATGTAGGGGGAGGAACAAATGTCATTGATTTAATGCGGCGTAATCAAAATGAGACATTTCTAACTACTCAGCAAAATGTTATCTCTGTGTTGGATGGAGATCAGTTAGGTCTAAGGCATGCTCGTGGTGATAATATTTTATGCATACCTTTCCAAAGCGTTGAGAAAGATTTTTATCAAGCTTACGAAAATGATGATTCAATTCCGAGAGTTACCGTCAGAGGTAACGATAAACTCGATAAAAAAGTTTATCGTCAGGTTGTCAATACCTATAACAATGGCTGGGATGAAACTAGGATTTTTAAATACCTTGAGAGATTAAAGCCTGCTGAGTGTGAAACCTTTAGGCAACAAATAAGAGCATTTCTTCAACGAGATATTGTGGCTGGCGGTTAAACTTAACCATCATGAACCCATGCATTTCTCTCTGCATGAGTTTGCATTTAATTACTCAATATCTTTTTCATGAGCTGCGCCACTAGTGGCGCGGCTCTGGACTACTGATGCACCTGCATTAAAAGCGCCCCGTTAAGCGCGCAGGCGAGGCGGGGATAGCACTGCGCGCCAGAAGTGGGTGACAGCATTTATTTTGCGCGTCTGAGTGCGTCGTGGTGGTGCGCTGTGCTTTCGGGGCGGGCGACGAAGTGTGCGAGGGATTACGGGGCGTGTGCGGCGTCTGGTGCGCTCTGTGAAAGTGCCGCCCGGAGGCGGCATTTTTGGCGGGGTTTAGTCAGTCTCTATGCTGTAATCCTTAAAGCGGATCACCTCCATTCCTAACCAATCGTTTATTTCTTTAAAACGTTCCTGTAGCGGCGTCAGCTCGTTACGCACAAACACCCGCGCCACCTTCTCGATATCCCCCATCGAGCCGATATTTTCAGGCTTACCGCCCATGAGCTGAAACGGCACACGGTGAGCATCGAGCAGGTCAGCGGCGCTCACCTTCTTGATGTTAAAAAAATCATCCTTTGTGGCGACTTCACTCAGCGGAACAATCTTGATGCCGTCCGGTTTCCCGTTCGGGGCATAGAAAAACAGGTTTTTAAAATTCCCGAGTCCTTTCGAGTCGCGCATCGCGGAGCGCAGCGACTCGACATCGGTGCTGCTTTGCGCCGCGTCGGTCACGTACATGATGTAACCCGCGTGAGCGCCGTTCTGGTAATACTTACGACGAAACAGCGTGGCGGATTCATTCAGCCAGGCGGAATTGAGCGCGCTAAGGTATTCCGGCATCCCGTAGAGCTCCTGATTGATATCAGGCTCAAGTAGGTGAAACACCGAACCGGGGGCGAACTGGTGCGGATGGGTAAAGCTCGACACGTACCAGTAAACGCCATCCTCGACACCACGGCGGGTGTATTTGGCCGGGGAGGTTTCCAGTTTAAAGAGCTGGCCGGTCACGCTCATGCGCTTTTCGAGATAGCCGTTTGCAAACACCAGATAATCAAGCACAAGGCGGCTGAAGTCCTGACGGGACAGCAACGGGTGCGGGATAAAGGTGCTGGTCAGAATGTTGCGCTTGACGTAAATCGGGGAGCTGTGGTGCACAGCTGCGCGCAGGCTTTTTGCCAGTCCCGAGAAGTTGACCGGCGGCTCGTACCATTTGCCGTTATTGATGCACTCGACATAGTCGAGGATGTCGCGGCGATCCAGAACGGGTGACGGCTCACCAAAGGTGAACGCCTCCATTTTCTGCGACGCGCTGGCGGTCATGCTGGTCTGTTTTGGCTGTTTGTTTTGGCGTTTTTTCATCTTAGTTAATATCCAGAATTGAACTTGGTTGCATACCGCTTCCGGCGGAAAGCGGCTCGTTTAACAGGGCGTGCATGGTCGCCCACGCGATATCCGCGTGGCTGGCTTCCTCGCTGCGGCTGGCTTCATAGGTCGCGCTGCGGCCGCTGCTGGTTATGGTTTTGCGGATAGCCATAAATGACTGCGTGATGTCGGTCGCACCGGCGTCATATTCCAGACACCCGCGCCTGATGGTGTCTTTCGCTTTCAGCACCATTGCGGTTTTCATTTCCGGCGTGTAGCGGATGGCGCGCGCCGCGGGGAAGAATGAGCGCACGAGCTGGTAAACACCCTGGCCGATGCCGGTCGCATCGATGCCGATATAGTCAACGGTGTATTTCTCGGTCAGCGCCCGGATGGCCTCGGCCTGTGCGGCAAAGTCCATGCCTTTCCACTGATGACGCTCAAGGATGCGGAACTTGCCACCGGCAACTAGCGGCGGAGCCAGTACCGCGCACCCGGCGCTGTCCCCGGTGTGTGACGGGTCATAGCCAATCCAGACAGGACGCCAGTTAAACGGACGGTCGGCGAACGGCTCGAAGTCCTCCCATTCTTCCATCGCATCGACCATGCAGCGCTGCAGCTCCTCGAACGGGAATACGGACGCCTTATCGTCGACGAACTCGCACATAAACAGGTTACGGAAGTCATCCGCGCTGTTTTCCTGCTTAAGCTGGTCGAGGTTAAACAGGGTGCAGCCACCGGCGAGCGCGTCCTCAATGGTGACAATCTGCCGCCACTGACCGTCCCCGCACAGCACGCCACCGGCGAGCGCCTGATGACTGATATCGATGTCGACACGTTCGTCGCGGTTGCTGCGGCCACGGTTAAACAACTCGCCAGACCAGAACGGGTATGCGCCGTGCGCCAGCGTCGACGGGGTCGAAAAATAGGTGGTGCGCAGGTGTGACTGCGAGGCCATGCCCGAGGCGACTTTGCGCAGCTTCTGAAAATTGGGTATCCAGAAAATTTCGTCGACGTAAAGGTCGCCGTTGTGGCTCTGCGCGGTGTTGGAATTAGTCCCGAGAAAAATCAGCTCAGAGCCATTGTTGCCGATGACGATCGGGTCGCCTGACAGGTCGACGTCAACCAGACGGGCAAAGGCGATGATGTACTTACGGAAAACGTAAGCCTGCGTTTTACTGGCCGACAAAAATATCTGGTTCTGCCCGGTCTTAAGCGCGCGCAGGAGGGACTCGCGCGCAAAGTAGAACGTCGCGCCAATCTGTCGCGATTTCAGGATGTGGCGGATGCGGTGCTCTAATCCCGCTTTATGCCAGCGGAGCTGATAGTCAAACGACTGGTCGAAGAAAATCTCTTCCAGCTTTTCTATCGCTTCTTCACTGAAGAAATTGCGTTTCGGCTTTTTGCGATCCCCTTTGTTGCGGCTGGCGATATTGGGGTTTAAATCCACCTCGTTTCCGGTTTGGCCGTAGCGGTTAATGCGCGCGAGCCGCTCCATCTGGCGCGACAGAAAATCCGCGACTTTGAAGTCATGCGCGGTCAGGTCTGGCTTAGCGTAGAGCTGGATAAGCCGCGCCTCTAATGTCGATTGCACGCGGTTAATCGGCGCGGTTTCTTCCCATCCATCCCGCTGTTTCCAGCTCTGCACGGTCGGGCGCTTAAGCTGCAGCATGTCGCAGATTTGCGGTACGGCGAACCCCTGCCAGTACAACAGCCGCGCCTGTCGTCGCGGATCATTTAACAGAGAAAGATCAGTTGAAATGGTCATGCTTGCCTCGTTTTTGGTGTGACGTGGCAAGGCTAAGGAAATAGAGGGGTATTCGCGCTAAGTGCCTGTTGTGTCAGATCTAATCAGATCGTAAGCGGTGGCTGATACGGGTCAGAGTCGGGAAACTAACCCCGACCCGAAAACCCAACATTAGGACACCTGAAAAATGGCAAAGAAAGTTTCTAAATGGTTTCGCATTGGCGTCGAGGGTGACACCTGCGATGGCCGCGTCATCAGCGGCGATGATATTCAGGATATGGCCGACTCGTTCGACCCGCGCGTCTACGGCTGCCGAATTAACCTCGAACATATCCGGGGGCTGATGCCTGACAGCCAGTTTAAACGTTATGGCGATGTAATCGAGCTTAAGGCGGAGATTATCAGCGATGGCTCTGCGCTCGATGGCAAAAAAGCGCTGTTTGGCAAAATCCAGCCGCTCGACGAGCTGGTCAGCATGGTTAAGGCCGGGCAGAAGGTTTACACCTCCATGGAGATCCGCCCGAACTTTGCCAACAGCGGTAAATGTTACCTCGTTGGCCTGGCCGTCACCGATGACCCGGCAAGTCTCGGCACCGAATACCTCGAATTCTGCAGCCGCGCCGCGCAGAACCCGCTCGCCGGTAAAAAAGACCAGCCAGACGACGTTTTTTCTGTCGCCTCACTGGCTGAGCTGGAGTTTGAGGACGAGCCCGACACCATGTTCAACAGCCTTACCGATATGGTTAAGGCCATTTTCAGCCGGAAGCAGGTCAGCGATGACGCGCGTCTCGCGGATGTGCATGAGGCGGTGACCACCATCACCGAGCAGGTGCAAAGCAATTTCAGCACCACCGACCAGCGCATCACCGAGCTGGAGAGCGCTTTTGCGCAGCTTAAGCAGGACGTGACCAGCAAAGTCGATGAAAACGCGCAGGCGTTTACCTCCCTGAAAAGCTCCCTCGATAACACCGAAAGCCAGCGCCAGCCGCGCCGCGAACTTTCAAAAGGCGGTACGGGCGACGAGCTGCTGACCAACTGCTGATAACGCGCTTGGCGCGTTGCCCGGCCTGAATCCTTTTACCCGAACAGGAAAAACCATGCGTAAAGATACCCGCTTCAAATTTAATGCCTACTTGACCCGCGTCGCGGAGCTGAACGGTATTTCCACCGATGACGTGGCGAAGAAATTCACCGTCGAGCCGTCGGTCACGCAAACCCTGATGACCACCCTGCAGATGTCATCCGCGTTTCTGACCAAAATCAACATCGTGCCGGTCGACGAGCTGAAAGGCGAAAAAGTCGGGGTGGGCGTTAACGGTACGATTGCGAGCACCGCCGATACCGCTGGAGATGATGAGCGTAAGACCGCTGACTTTACCGCGCTGGAGTCCAATAAATACGAGTGCGACCAGATTAACTTTGATTTCCATATCCGCTACAAACAGCTCGACCTGTGGGCGCGATTCCAGGACTTCCAGACCCGTATCCGTGACGCCATCATCAAACGTCAGTCCCTCGATTTCATCATGGCCGGTTTCAACGGCATCGAACGCGCGGCGACGTCCGACCGCAAAAAGAATCCGATGCTGCAGGACGTGGCGATCGGCTGGCTGCAGAAGTACCGCAATGAAGCGCCAGCGCGCGTGATGTCAAAAATTACCGACGAAGAAGGTGCGGTGATTTCTGAAGTGATCCGCGTGGGTAAAAACGGCGACTATGCGAACCTCGACGCGCTGGTCATGGATGCCACCGGCAACCTGATTGACGAGATTTATCAGGATGACCCGGAGCTGGTTGTCATCACCGGGCGTAAGCTGATGGCGGATAAATATTTCCCGATCGTCAACAAAGAGCAGGCAAACACCGAGTCGCTGGCCGCTGACATCATCATCAGCCAGAAACGCATCGGCAACCTGCCAGCCGTGCGCGTGCCTTACTTCCCGGCAGATGCGCTGATGGTGACGCGTCTCGACAACCTGTCTGTCTACTTCATGGATGACGCGCACCGTCGCAGCATCATCGAAAACCCGAAGAAAGACCGCATCGAAAACTACGAGTCAATGAATATCGACTACGTGGTCGAGGCTTACGCCGCCGGTTGCCTGATTGAAAACATCAAGCTCGGTGACTTCACCGCCCCTGCAGCGCCGGAAAGCGGAGAGTAAGCCATGACGAGTCCCGCAGCGCGTCACATGATGCGGGTCTCGGCCTCTGAAACAGTGCAGCGGGCTGCCGTCCCGCTGCGCAATGCAACTGCCTATGAGCAGATGCTCGTTAAGCTGGCCGCAGACAACCGCACGCTAAAACAAATTAGCTCCAAAGAGCGCAAAGCCGCGAAAAAGCGCGAGCTGCTGCCGTTCTACCTGCCGTGGGTGGCTGGCGTCCTCGAAAACGGCAAAGGGGCGCAGGATGACATCGTCATGACGGTGATGCTCTGGCGTCTCGATGCTGACGATATCGCCGGGGCGCTGGAAATCGCCCGTTACGCCATGACCTACGGCCTCACCATGCCGGTCGGTCGCCGTCCGACGCCGTGCCTGCTGGCCGAAGAGGTCGCGCTCGCAGCGCAGCGCCTGCTGGCGGCAAAACAGCCGGTCAATCTGGCGAACCTGCTCGACACTATCGCGCTGACTGAACGCGCGGATATGCCCGATATCGTGCGTGCGAAGCTGCACAAAATCACCGGCTACGTGCTGCGTGATGCGGAGCAACTGCCCGAGGCGCTGGCGCACCTGCAGCGTGCGATCCAGTTAGAAAGCACTATCGGGGTGAAAAAGGATATCGAGCAGTTAGAGCGCCAGCTCAGACCAAAACCCGAACCGGCACCGAAAACCAAAACGACTAAACCGCGCACGCGCAAACCTGCCGCCAAACCAGCGGCACGGCGCGGGCGTCCACCAAAGGCGGCAAAAGCCGCAGGTTAACCGAGCGCTCCCCGAGCCGGGCGGCACGCCGGTCAATGCGGGTATCAATTGCCCTGACTGCGACCGGCGTCCACCGCCCACCCATTACCCGAGGTTGTCATGACGACGCTGATTATTGAGCCAAAAAAAGAGCCGCAGGATGTGCCGGGCGTGGTGATACCGCCACCGGGCGTGAGCGAGCCGGTAATCAAAAACACCCCGTTTTTTCCTGACGTTGATCCGAAGCGCGTGCGGGAAGAAATGCGACTGGAGCAAACCGTTTCCCCCGTGCGCCTGCGCCGGGCGATTAAGACCGCCATTGCAGAGACTAACGCGGAGCTGAGCGACTGGCGCGAAGTTCAGCTCGGTGCCGGTTACGCCACGCTGGCGGATGTCCCGACCGACGAACTCGACGGCGAGAGCGTGCGCGTTTTCCACTACTTCAACGCCGTGTGTTCGATGACGACGGCCACGCTTTATGAACGTTTTCGCGGCGTGGATGCGACCGCCAAAGGCGACAAAAAGGCTGACAGCATCGACAGCACTATCGATGAAATGTGGCGGGATATGCGCTGGTCTGTCGCGCGCATCCAGGACAAAGCGCGCTGCATCGTGGGGCAAATCTGATGAAAGCCTACGCGCTGCAGGGCGACACCCTCGACGCGATTTGCGCCCGGTACTACGGGCGCACTGAGGGCGTGGTCGAAACCGTCCTGGAGGCTAATCCCGGTCTGTCCGAGCTCGGTGTGATCCTGTCGCACGGCACGGCAGTAGAGCTGCCCGAGACCGAGAGCGCGGCCAGAACCGAAACGGTGAATCTATGGGACTGAGTATGGAAAAAATCACCACGTTTATAGCCTACTGGCTGGCCGTGGGGCTGGCGTATGTCGGGGCAATGTCGCCCGAAAAGATGGCGCTTTACGTCGGCGGCGGATGCGCCATTTTTACCGCGCTGACGAACTACTGGTTTAAGCGCAAGACGTACCTCTATCTGACATCACTCGGACTCGATAAAGGGGCTATTCGTGAAATCAATCGTTAAAAAATGCAGTGTGGCCGCCGTGCTGGCGCTGGCAGCGCTGATGCCTGACTTTCGTCTGCTTAACACCTCGCCCGGGGGGCTGGCGCTGATTGCCGACCTCGAAGGTTGTCGCCTGACGCCTTACCAGTGCAGCGCGGGAGTGTGGACGTCGGGCATCGGCCACACTGCAGGCGTCGTGCCGAAGGGAGAAATCAGCGAACGGCAGGCGGCGGAGAACCTCGTCGCGGATGTGCTGAACGTCGAGAAACGTCTGGCCGTGTGCGCGCCGGTGAAAATGCCGCAGCACGTTTACGATGCGCTGGTCAGCTTCTCTTTCAACGTGGGAACCGGCGCGGCCTGCCGGTCAACGCTGGTCTCGTTTATTAAGCGCCAGCAATGGCCGCAGGCGTGCGACCAGCTCACCCGCTGGGTGTATGTGAATGGCGAAGTTAACAAGGGGCTGGAGAACCGCCGCGTACGCGAGCGTGCTTACTGCCTGAGGGGGATTCAATGAAACTGATGTTGTTTTTACTGGCCGCGCTGATTGCTGTTGTGCTCTGGCAGCGTCATGAAAACGGCAACCTGACGCGCTCATTTGAACGGGCGAACAGGGTCGCGACCGAACAAAAAACCGCGATCGGAATGCTGAAAAATCAGCTTTCCGTTTCGCAGGGAATTGCCAGGCGAAATGAAACCGCGCAGGTCAGTCTACGCGGCGACCTGCTGGCCGCCGGTGCGATGGCCGTGCGGCGTGAAGAAACCATTACGAGGCTGATAAATGAGAATGAAACCTTACGCCGCTGGTACAGCGCTGAGCTGCCTGATGTTGTGCGTCGGCTGCACACCCGCGCCGCCTGCGCCTCCGCCGGTCATTGTTTACAGCGCCTGCCCGAAGGTGAGCTATTGCCCGATGCCGGGAAGCGACCCGGCCACTAATGGCGACCTGAGCGCCGATATACGCAGGCTTGAGCATGCGCTCGCCGCCTGCGCGCTGCAGGTTGAAACCGTCAAAGACTGTCAGGATAAACTCGATGAAGAAAGCACGCAGCCTGCGCGAAGCGCTGATTAAAGCCGTCCCGCAGCTTGAAACAAACCCCGAAATGATGCGCATCTTTGCCGATGAGGGGAATATCGATGCGCGGCTCGCGGCCACGCTGTCACACGAAAAGATTTACACCCTGAATGTGATCGTGTGTGACTTTGTAGACGACCCTGACATGATTTTCGTGCCGGTGGCCGCATGGCTCAGGGAAAACCAGCCGGATATCTGCACGCTCGATGACGGCCGCAAAAAGGGCTACCGTTTCCAGATGGATTTGAACGACGGGGACAGCGTCGATATCAGCATCAGCCTGCAGCTCACCGAGCGCACCCTCATCAGGGAGGAAAACGGCGCGCTGCACGTAAGCTATGCCCCTGAGCCGCCGCTGCCGGAGCCCGTCACCCGGCCTAAAGAGCTCTATATCAACGGCGAACTGGTGAGCAAATGGGATGAGTGAATTTAAGCCCTTTGACGACCGGCTCAATGGTGTGATAGCTGCCCTGTCACCGGCTGCACGCCGTAAGCTGGCCGGAGAGATAGCAAAGGAGCTGCGCAAGTCGCAACAGCAACGTATCAAGCTGCAGAAAGCACCGGACGGCTCACCGTATCAGGCGCGAAAGCGTCAGCCGCTCAGGGCTAAGACCGGGCGGATTAAACGGGCGATGTTCCAGAAGCTACGCGCAAGCCGATACATGAAAGCCACTGGCCGTGAAAACAGCGCGGTGGTGGAATTTACCGGTAAAGTGCAGCGTATCGCGCAAGTCCATCAGTACGGGCTAAAAGACCGTCCTAACCCGCACAGCCGTGACGTGCAGTACGCAGAGCGCCAGTTGCTTGGAATTAGTCAAACGGAGAAACATCTTATTGAAATGTTAGTTGTTAAACATCTAAAAATTCAGTGATTTACTTGGTGGGCTGCCCCACCAAGTTTTATTTTCTTACTTTGGTTTTACTGCTGCAATTAGTGATGCAATTTGTTCTACTCCATCAAATGTTGACGGTATTTTCTCTTGGCTCGGCATAATGTTAGAGAATATAACATCTTCAAATTTTGCAAGCGAATTCCCATTGGAGTCTTTTATTTTTTTTGAGTAATCTGCATAACTTTGGATAAACTGGCAAAGACTTTTTCTTAGGTCAATCTGTAGTGCCTGTGCTTTCAGTGAGGTGTGATTTGTTAAGGCAACCCTGAAATAATAAATAAAAATGAAGGTGAGAGAAAAAAATGGAATGAAGGAAATAAGTTTGTCGATTAAACTTGTGTCGGTGTTGGTCTTTATTGTTGAAAAAATTTCGATGAGTAATGGGCAGGGGATTGCAACTGCAAGTGCAAGTAGCAATAATCTAGACCAGAAAATCTCTTTACTCTTTTGCTTGCCTAATGAACTAAAACCTTCATATAAACCTACAAAATTGAAAGCGCTCTCATATCCCTCAAGAGTTGATTTTATGTCCTTTATTTGTTTGTTTTTCTCCTCTATGTATTCCTCCCAATCCCTTGCGAATTCTTGCGCTGATTTGAATTTTTTAATGAATTGATCATAGGTACTTATGTCTGTGTCGCTGAATGCATTTTTAACAATATTTATTGGCATTTCTCTTAGGGCATAATCGAGTTGCCCTTTGCTTCTGTCATCAAATTCGTTATATCTATAAATGCCAAAGTCTTTAATTTGTTTTATAGTGCTAAATGGGCTTTCACTCATCCCAGTAAATATGCTGGGTTCAACAATGATTCGGAAGCAGGAGGTGAACATGATATTTAGTGTTTGAGATGAAAGTATTCTGTCTTCTAGTTCGTTAGAAATCACATCACCAATGTGTTTAATATTAAAAGATGCTTCATAATCCCATCGGTCTGGTTCTTTTAAGAACATATTTAGGGACTCCTTAATTAGAGCGTTCCTATCTCTATCGAAGTCACTTGGTGCATCTGTTGAATCAACTGCGAGAATATATTCACGTATCATTTGCTGAATTCGTGGGGTTTCAAAAAATTTGGTTGTCATTGAGAATTGCCCGTTACGTTGTTTAGAGAATGACAAAACGACAGTAAGTTTAAATCATTGTTAGAGCATTACATTATGCTCGAATGAAAACTGAACTCAATGACATCTTACGAATTGTGCGTAATCTAATCCGGACAGGGATTATTAGCGAAGTCGACGTAGAAAAGGGGCTGTGTCGTGTCCAGACCGGCGGCATGCAAACCACCTGGCTGAACTGGCTGACCTGTCGCGCCGGTCGCTCGCGCGTATGGTGGGCTCCGTCCGTTGGCGAGCAGGTGCTTTTGCTTGCCATCGGCGGCGAACTCGATACCGCTTTTGTGCTGCCGGGCATTTTCTCGGATGACCATCCCGCGCCGTCAGCCTCACCTGATGCGCTTCATGTGTCCTTTCCTGATGGCGCTGTCATCGAGTACGAACCCGAAAGCGGTGCGCTCACCGTGTCAGGCATCAAAACTGCTGATGTCACCGCGTCGGATTCCATTACGGCCACGGTGCCGGTGGTGCTGATAAAGGCTGAGACCCGCATCACGCTCGATACGCCTGAGGTGGTTTGCACCAACAAGCTGACGACCGGCGCGCTCGAAGTGAAACAGGGCGGGAAGATGACCGGCAATATCGAGCACACCGGCGGGACACTGAAATCAAACGGCGTGCAGGTGGATAACCACACACACGGCAACGTTCAGAGCGGTGGAAGCTGGACTAAGGGGACGCAATGACGGTGCGTTATCTCGGTATGAACAGCCAGAACGGGCTCAGTATTTCTGAGGTCGAACATATCCGCCAAAGCGTGCGCGACATTCTGGTCACGCCGGTTGGCTCGCGCGTCATGCGCCGTGAATACGGCTCGCTTCTGTCGCAGATGATTGACCAGCCGCAGACCCCGGCACTGCGCTTGCAGATTATGGCCGCGTGCTATTCCGCGATCCAGAAGTGGGAGCCACGCGTCAGCCTCACGACCATTACCTTTGAACGGTCAGAAACCGACGACGGGCTGTATGTCGACATCACCGGCACCCGCTCCACCGGCGGCCAGTCTTTTTCACTCACCATTCCACTGAGTTAATCGCTATGGCAATTGTTGACCTTAACCAGCTCGCCGCGCCTGACTTCGTGGAAGAACTGGACTATGAAACCATCCTGAGCGAACGAAAGGCTACGCTCGTCTCGCTTTACCCGGAAGACCGGCAGGACGCAATCGCGCGCACGCTGTCGCTTGAGTCCGAGCCGCTGGTAAAGCTGCTGCAGGAAAACGCCTACCGGGAAGTTATCTGGCGACAGCGCGTCAACGAGGCCGCGCGCGCGGTCATGCTGGCCTACGCCACCGGCGCAGACCTCGACCAGATAGGCGGAAATTACAACGTCCAGCGCCTTGTCATCACCCCTGCAGACGACACGACGTTACCGCCGACGCCTGCCGTGATGGAGTCAGACACCGACTACCGTCTGCGCATTCAACAGGCATTTGAGGGGCTGAGTACCGCAGGCTCTACCGGCTCCTATCAGTTTCACGGTCGCAGCGCTGACGGGCGGGTCGCCGATATTTCGGTCATCAGTCCCGAGCCAGCGTGTGTCACGGTCACGGTGCTGTCACGTGAAAATAACGGGATAGCTTCTGACGAGCTGCTCACCATCGTGCGTACCGCGCTGAACGATGAGGACGTCAGGCCGGTCGCTGACCGCGTGACCGTGCAGTCGGCGAACATTGTCGACTATAAAATCACCGCATCGCTTTACCTTTACCCCGGCCCCGAAAGTGAGCCGGTGCTGAGTGCGGCAAAAACAAAGCTGCAGGCGTACATCACCGCACAGCACCGCCTCGGGCGCGACATCCGCAAATCGGCGATTTATGCCGCGCTCCACGTTGAGGGCGTGCAGCGCGTCGAGCTGGCCGAACCGGTGGCCGACATCGTGCTCGATGACACACAAGCGTCATGGTGCAGCGACTACACCGTCACCATAGGGGGTAACGATGAGTAATACCCGCCTGCTGCCGGTGGGCTCGTCACCGCTTGAGGTGGCGGCGGCTCGCGCCTGCGCTGAGATTGAAAATACCCCCGTTCCGCTGCGTCGCCTCTGGAGTCCTGACGACTGCCCGGCAAATCTGCTGCCGTGGCTGGCGTGGGCGTTTTCCGTTGACCGCTGGGATGAGAACTGGCCGGAGGCCACAAAGCGGGATGTGATCCGCGCGGCGTGGTTTATCCATGCACACAAAGGGACGATTGGTGCAGTGCGTCGCGTGGTGGAGCCTCTCGGCTACCTGATTAACGTGTCCGAGTGGTGGGAAACCAACGACCCGCCCGGCACGTTTCGCCTCGATATCGGTGTGTTAGAGACCGGCATCACCGAGGAAATGTATTACGAGATGGAGCGGCTCATTGCGGATGCAAAACCAGCCAGCCGCCATCTTATCGGCCTCAACATTATTCAGGATGTGCCGGGCTATCTCTACACCGGCGCGCTGACGTATGACGGCGACATCATCACGGTTTACCCGGATAAGTGAGAACACCATGACAGTAAAATATAAAACGGTCATCACCAAAGCCGGTGCGATTAAGCTTGCTGCAGCGACCGTCCCGAACGGGAAAAAAGTGAATTTTACGGCGATGGCCATCGGCGACGGTAGCGGCACATTGCCGGAGCCTGATGCCAGCCAGACAAAGCTCGTCAATGAAGTCTGGCGCCATACGCTGAATAAAATCAGCCTGGACAACAAACATCAAAACTATGTGATCGCGGAGCTGCTCATCCCGCCAGAAACCGGCGGTTTCTGGATGCGTGAAATGGGTCTCTATGACGACACCGGCACGCTGATTGCCGTCGGCAACATGGCTGAAAGCTACAAGCCGGAGCTGGCCGAGGGGTCAGGACGCGCGCAGACCGTGCGTATGGTCATCATGGTAAGCGATATCGAGTCAGTCGAGCTGACGATTGACACCTCAACGGTGATGGCAACGCAGGACTATGTCGACGACAGGCTCGCTGAGCATGAGCAGTCCCGCCGTCATCCTGACGCCACGCTTAAGGAAAAAGGGTTTACTCAGCTCAGCAGTGCGACCGACAGCACGTCTGAGACGCTCGCAGCAACGCCGAAAGCGGTCAAGGCGGCGTATGACCTTGCCAACGGTAAATACACGGCACAGGACGCGACCACGGCGCAAAAGGGTATTGTTCAGCTCAGTAGCGCAACCGACAGTACGTCTGAGAGCGTCGCAGCGACGCCGAAAGCGGTTAAAACGGCATATGACCTTGCTAACGGCAAATATACGGCTCAGGACGCGACCACGGCGCAAAAGGGTATCGTCCAGCTCAGTAGCGCCACCGACAGCGAGTCTGAGACGCTGGCGGCCACACCAAAGGCCGTGAAGGCCGTCAATGATGACGTTACAAAGCTCAAAAACAGCCTTGGTACCGCCGCAGGTAAAAATGTTCAGGAGAGCCGCGACGACATTACGCCGGGGCGCGTGCTGGTTAACGGTGGTGCGCTCGCGATTCGATCTGTTGCTGCAAGAGCAGGCACAGCTCTTGCTGATGCCAGCGCCCTCCCGGCTAACTCTGTGAGCTTCTGTTATGCCGATGCAGCATTTTCACCGGGTTATGAGGCGACGATTCTTGATGTGGGTGGGCTCGGTGGCGATGGCTATCGTGTGCAGTATGCCGCGTCTTATTCCGATGGCGGGAAACGGCTTAAATTCCGTACCCTGAATGCAGATAATGGCTACTGGGGAAGCTGGACGAGTGTCTTAACGAATTACGGCGGAAGTGTTGAATATTTAGAAAATGCAAATTACTACAGCTGCAAGTCAGATTACTGGATGGGAGGCGGCGGTTTTGCACATCAGTACACTAACAGAACTGCACCGTTCTATGTTCCGGGTTTTACCGCGCCAGCAGGTGTTTCGAATTATTTTCCACTTATTAAAGGGTCTACAACAATAGCGGGACAAGGTTGGGGCTCTGCAGTCAGTTTTGGAATACTGCGTAGCGGGAGTAACGATTTTGGCTCGGCAGTGATCCATATCCTTGGGGATTCTGGCAGTGGTGCCATTTTTGGATTTGACGCCAACGGTACGTTTAATAGTCAGGGAGAAGTAAGAGCCGGGTCAAACGTTGTTGCCTCACAGGCCCTTTATGAATCTGGCGGGCTGGTAAGGGTTTACTCTTCAAATAACCCGCCGCCAAAAGTTGCGTACACCCCGGCGGAGAGCGATTACCGTTATAACCTTAAAAATTCGGCAGCCTTAGGCGGATTCGGGTGGGAGAAAGACAATTCAACAGGTGTGATAAAGCAATGGGGCATCGCAACGCGTGCGGCGAATTCGACGCGTATCAACTTCCCAACTGCTTTCCCCAACGGCTGCACCAATGTGCAGTTAACGTTAGTCTGGGCTGGGGGATTCCACGACCAGAATATCTACGTTCAGGATGCTGATGCATGGGGGTTTACCTATGTTGCAGGCAGTGGCGAGCCCAATGCCTATTATGAGGCGCGAGGTTATTAAAATGGGATATGTTTATCGCCCCAAAACGGGGGCATTTTACAGCGATCTACTGGAAGCTGATTACCGCGCCGCCGGAACGTGGCCGGGATTTTTTGTGCGCGTAACTGATGAAGATTACCGCAACCTTATGGAGGGGCTTGCACAGGGTAAAATGATTGTCCCGAATAAGCAGTGTTATCCGGTACTGCAGGAGCGTCCGGCTCCATCCCGTGACGAACTTATCGCAGAGGCGGAGGAAAAGAGCCGGGCGCTGATTGAGTCGGCGCTGCAGTCGGTTTCCGTTATCCAGCTCAAGCAAATGAACGGGCGCAGTTTAACCGACAAAGAAGTCGCCAGACTGAATGACGTGCTCGATTATATTGACGCGGTTGAGGCGACCGATACCCAAACCGCCCCGGATATTCACTGGCCTGAATTAGCCGCGTGACCAGAGCCCTCCCCCCGGAGGGCTTTTGTTTGTTGTTTTATCCCTCCACCAACGCCCTTTCATCGCGCCTGCAGAATACACAACAGAAAATAGTCGCACCCCTTAACCACGGAGTTAAACAGATGGGCGACTATCATCACGGCGTCGAGGTCATCGAGATTAACGATGGCACGCGCACCATTTCCACCGTTTCGACGGCCATCATCGGCATGGTCTGCACGGCCAGCGATGCTGACGCAAAGACATTCCCCTTAAACGAGCCGGTACTGATTACCAGCGTGCAAACGGCTATCGGTAAAGCCGGTAAAAAAGGCACGCTGGCAAAATCCCTGCAGGCCATCGCCGACCAGTGCAAGCCGGTCATTGTGGTGGTGCGCGTTCCAGAAGGTGTCGACGACCCGGCAGACCCGGAAGCGGCGCAGAAAGAAACCATTTCCAACATCATCGGCACGACCGACGAAAACGGCAAATACACCGGGCTGAAAGCGCTGTTAACGGCGAAAACCGTCACCGGCGTTAAGCCGCGCATTCTCGGCGTGCCGGGGCTGGATACGCAGGAAGTGGCGACCGCGCTTGCGTCAACCTGCCAGAGCCTGCGCGCGTTCGGCTACGTAAGCGCGTGGGGCTGCAAGACCATTTCCGACGCCATCAAATACCGTGAGAATTTCAGCCAGCGCGAGCTGATGGTCATTCACCCTGACTTTCTGGCATGGGACACCACGGCGAACGAAACCGATATTGCATGGGCGACCGCCCGCGCGCTCGGCCTTCGTGCCAGAATCGACCAGGAAACCGGCTGGCACAAAACGCTGTCCAACGTCGGCGTGAATGGCGTCACCGGCGTCAGCGCCTCGGTCTCATGGGATTTGCAGGAGCAGGCCACCGACGCCAACCTGCTGAATCAGGCCGGGGTGACAACGCTCATCCGCAACGACGGCTTTAAATTCTGGGGTAACCGCACCTGCTCGGACGATCCGTTATTCGTGTTTGAAAACTACACCCGCACGGCGCAGGTGCTGGCCGACACGATGGCAGAGGCGCACGCGTGGGCGATGGATAAGCCCGTTTCCGCAACGCTCATCCGTGACATCGTCGCCGGTATCAATGCCAAATTCCGCGAGCTGAAAAACAACGGCTATATCGTTGACGGCTCCTGCTGGTACGACCCGGAGTCAAACAGCGTGGAAACCCTCAAAGCGGGGAAGCTGTATATCGATTACGACTACACCCCCGTCCCGCCGCTGGAAAACCTGACCCTGCGCCAGCGCATCACCGATACCTATCTGGCAGACCTGTCAGACTCGGTCAACAGCTAAGGAGCTCAGAGCATGGCGTTACCACGCAAACTGAAATACCTGAATATGTTTAACGACGGTCTCAGCTACATGGGCGTCGTTGAATCTGTCACCCTGCCAAAGCTGACCCGCAAGCTTGAGAAATATCGCGGCGGCGGGATGCCGGGCTCGGTGTCGATTGACCTCGGCCTCGACGACGACGCGCTGTCGCTTGAGTGGACGCTGGGCGGTCTGCCTGACGTCGAGCTTTGGGCTCAGTACGCGTCACCGGGTGCCGACAGCGTGCCGCTGCGCTTCACCGGCTCATTCCAGCGCGATGACACCGGCGAAATTTCTGCCGTTGAGGTGGTCATGCGTGGCCGTCACAAGGAATACGACGGCGGCGAAAACAAACAGGGCGAAAGCGGCACGACCAAAATTGCGACCGAATGCTCGTATTACCAGCTCACGATTGACGGCAAAGAAGTCATCGAGATTGACGTCGTCAATATGGTGATGAAAGTCGACGGCGTCGACCGTCTCGCAGAGCACCGCCGGGCGATTGGCCTGTAACCCGTTAACCGGTCAGCGAGGCTGGCCGGTCACTTACTCATATTCAAAGAGAGCAACATCATGGAAAACATCAACGAAATCACCACCACCGAAACCGAAAACCCAAACATTGTGATCCTCGATAATCCCGTCATGCGCGGTGAGCAAAAAATCGAACAGGTGACCGTGACCAAACCCAACGCCGGTACTCTGCGCGGTGTGAGTCTGGCCTCGCTGGCAAACTCTGATGTCGATGCGCTGATTAAGGTGCTGCCGCGCATGACATACCCGGCGCTGACCGAACCCGAGGTCATGCGTCTGGAAGCGTCAGACCTGATTTTGTTCGCCGGTAAGGTGGTCGGTTTTTTGTCACCATCTTCGGCTCGCTGACCTTCCCGGATAACCTTTCGGTCGATGACCTGATGGCGGATATCGCGGTGATATTTCACTGGCCGCCATCAGAGCTGAATTCCCTGAGCGTGACCGAGCTCATCACATGGCGCGAAAAGGCGCTGCAGCGAAGCGGACACCACCATGAGCAATAACGTCAGACTTGAGGTACTGCTGAACGCAGTTGACCGGGCAAGCCGACCGCTTAAAGCTATCCAGACTGCCAGCAAGACCCTTGCTGGCGATATCCGCACTTCTCAAAACAGCCTGCGCGATCTGAATGCGCAGGCTGGCCGAATTGACGGATTCAGGAAAGCGAGCGCACAGCTTGCCGTGACAGGCCAGTCGCTTAACAAGGCGAAACAGGAAGCCGCCGCGCTGGCCGTCCAGTTTAAAAATACGCAGAACCCCACAACCGCGCAGGCGCGCGCGATGGAGGCGGCAAAGAAATCCGCCGCTGACCTGCAGCTCAAATACAACAGCCTCAGGCAGTCGGTACAGCGCCAGCGCACCGAGCTCGCGCAGGCCGGGATTAACACCCGTACTCTCTCGGCGGATGAGCGCCGCCTGAAAACCAGCATCAGTGAAACGACTGCGCAGCTAAACCGGCAGCGCGAGGCACTGGCGCGGGTCAGTCAACAGCAGGCGCGACTGAGTCGCGTTAAAGAGCGTTATCAGGCCGGTAAATCCCTTGCCGGAGGCGCTGCTGCGGCAGGCGCGGCGGGCGTCGGTATTGCCACGGCGGGAACGATGGCCGGAGTGAAATTACTCACGCCCGGTTATGAGTTTGCACAGAAAAACTCTGAGCTGCAGGCCGTGCTCGGGGTCGATAAACAGTCACCCGAAATGGAGGCGCTGCGCAAACAGGCGCGCCAGCTCGGGGATAATACCGCTGCGTCTGCAGATGATGCGGCGAGCGCGCAGATTATCATTGCGAAAAGCGGCGGGGATGCCGCAGCGATTCAGGCGGCGACGCCGGTCACGCTGAATATGGCGCTGTCTAACCGTCGCTCGATGGAAGAAAACGCCGCGCTGCTGACGGGTATGAAATCCGCGTTTCAGATGTCAAACGACCAGATCGCACACATCGGCGACGTGCTGTCGATGACCATGAACAAAACGGCTGCTGACTTTGACGGGCTGAGCGACGCGCTGACCTATGCTGCGCCGGTGGCAAAAAATGCCGGGGTCAGTATCGAGCAGACCGCCGCAATGGTCGGCGCACTCCATGACTCCAAAATCACCGGCTCGATGGCGGGGACGGGCAGCCGTGCCGTCCTGAGTCGCCTGCAGGCTCCGACCGGTAAGGCATACGAGGCTATCAAAGAGCTCGGCGTTAAAACGTCTGACAGCAAGGGCAACACACGCCCGATATTCGCCATTCTGAAAGAAATGCAGCGCAGTTTTGAGAAAAATAATCTCGGAACAAGCCAGAAAGGCGAGTACATGAAAACCATCTTTGGTGAGGAAGCCAGCTCGGCGGCGGCGGTACTGATGACCGCTGCCTCAAGCGGCAAGCTCGACCAGCTCACGGCGGCGTTTAAAGCCTCGGACGGGAAAACCGCTGAGCTCGTTAAAATCATGCAGGACAACCTCGGCGGCGACTTCAAAGAATTCCAGTCAGCCTATGAGGCCGTCGGTACTGACCTGTTTGACCAGCAGGAGGGGTCACTGCGTAAGCTCACCCAGACTGCCACGAAATATGTGTTAAAGCTCGACGGCTGGATCCAGAAAAATCAGGGGCTGGCGCAGACCATCGGCATCATAGCAGGCGGCGCACTGGCAATTATTGGCATCCTCGGGGCAATTGGTCTGGTCGCCTGGCCGGTCATTACCGGCATTAATATTTTGATTGCCGGTGTATCACTGCTCGGGACGGTTTTCTCTGTGGTGGGCGGTGCCATCATGACCGTTCTCGGGGCGCTTACCTGGCCGATTGTGGCTATTGGCGTTGCCATCGTTGCCGGTGCGCTGCTTATCCGCAAATACTGGGAGCCAATCAGTGCGTTTTTCTCAGGCGTAATGGAGGGGTTAAAGCAGGCTTTTGCCCCTGTAGTGGAATTATTCGAACCGTTAAAGCCGGTTTTTGACTGGCTGGGCGACAAACTTAAAGCGGCGTGGCAGTGGTTTAAAGACCTGATCGCACCGGTTAAGTCGACACAGGAGACGCTCGACAGCTGCAAAAATGCGGGTGTGATGTTCGGTAAGATGCTGGCCGAAGCGCTGATGTTACCGCTCAAAAGCTTTAATACATTGCGTACCGGCGTTAACTGGCTGCTGGAAAAGCTCGGGGTTATCAATAAAGAATCAAGCGACCTTGACCAGAAGGCCGCAAAAGCCAGTGCCGCCACCGGCTCGCAAAAGGGGTCTTATATTCCGGCAACCTCAACATATGGCGGTTATCAGGCATATCAGCCAGTTACCGCGCCCACGGGTAAAACTTACGTCGACCAGAGCAAGCCAGAATATAACATCAACCTGAATGGTGGCATCGCGCCGGGCAGCGACCTCGACCGTCAGCTGCGTGAGGCTGTCGATAAACTCGACCGTGAAAACCGTGCGCGTCAGCGCTCAAGTATGCGTCATGACTGAGGGGGATAAAGCATGTTAATGGTTTTAGGTTTGTTTGTGTTTGAGCGCCGCACGCTGCCCTATCAGTCCATGCAGTATTCGAAGGATTACCGCTGGGCGTCAAACGACCGTATCGGCAAGCCACCGGCTTACCAGTATCTCGGGGAAGGGGAAACCACGCGCACGCTGTCGGGCGTCCTCTACCCCGAAATCACCGGCGGCCGCCTGTCGCTGACCGCCATCGAGCTGATGGCAGACGAGGGGCGCGCGTGGCCGCTGATTGACGGAACGGGAATGATCCACGGCATGTATGTCATCGACAAAGTGACGCACACCCACACTGAATTATTCAGCGACGGTGCAGCCAGAAAAATCGAGTTTAGCCTGTCGCTTAAGCGGGTCGATAAATCGCTGGTGGCCATTTATGGCGATCTGCAGACGCAGGCCGACAATCTGGTCACGTCTGCCGGTAACTGGCTGGGAGGTCTGGCGGGATGATTACGGGAATGGATATTCAGGCCGGGGCGAAGATTGCCCCGGCGTTTATGCTCAAGCTGGATAACGAGGATATCACGCAGGATTTTAGCGACCGTCTTATCAGTCTGACCATGACCGACAATCGCGGATTTGAGGCCGACCAGCTCGATATCGAGCTCGATGACGCTGACGGCCAGATCGCAATGCCGCCGCGTGGTGCAACGTTGACGCTGTGGTTAGGCTGGCAGGGCGCGGCGCTGATAAAGAAAGGGACGTTCACGGTCGACGAAATCGAGCACAGGGGCGCGCCTGATACTCTGACTATCAGGGGGCGCAGCGCCGATTTTCGCGGGACGCTGAACTCACGCAGGGAACAGTCATGGCATGACACCACGCTCGGGCAAATTGTCGAGACGATTGCGGCACGCAATAAGCTGACGGCCAGCGTGGCCGATACGCTGAAAGCGATCGCAGAGCCTCACATTGACCAGTCGCAGGAATCCGACGCGGTGTTTCTGTCCCGCCTGGCTGACCGGAACGGTGCGGCGGTTTCGGTCAAAGCAGGAAAACTGTTATTCCTGAAAGCCGGAAGCGGAAAGACGGCCAGCGGGAAGCCCATTCCTCAGATGACGCTTGAGCGCGGCGATGGCGATCGTCATCAGTTTGCAATTGCTGACCGGGAAGCCTACACCGGCGTTACGGCAAAATGGCTGCACACCAAAGACCCCAAGCCGCAAAAGCAAAAGGTGAAGCTCAAGCGTAAGCCCAAAGAGAAGCACCTCCGCGCGCTCCAGCACCCGAAAGCGACCAAAGCCCCGGTAAAGGCCAAAGCCAAAAAAGAGCAGGAAGCGCGCGAGGGCGAGTATATGGCCGGTGAGGCTGAGAACGTGCTGGAGCTCACGACGATTTATGCGTCTAAGGCGCAGGCCATGCGCGCCGCTCAGGCTAAGTGGGACAAGCTGCAGCGAGGCGTCGCGGAGTTTTCAATCTCGCTGGCGATTGGCCGGGCAGATTTATTCCCTGAAACGCCAATCGCTGTGAAAGGCTTTAAGCGCGTTATAGACGAGCAGGCATGGATAATCAGCCGGGTGGTGCATAACCTCAACGGGAACGGCTACACAACGGGCTTAGAGCTTGAGGTTAAGGTTTCGGATGTGGAGTACGAAAGCGAAGAATTAGAGCAGTAGTTTGTTTTTAACTATTTGTTATGTAAGGGTAAATATTGTAAAATTAACGCATCGGAAATTAAATGAGGTGCTCGCCATGTTTCACTGTCCAAAATGCCATTTTGCCGCTCACGCCCGCACAAGTCGCTACTTTACTGACACGACCAAAGAGCGGTATCACCAGTGCACAAACATCAACTGCAGCGCGACGTTTGTGACCACCGAAACGGTCGAGCGCTTTATCGTATCGCCGGGGCTAGTAGTGCCAGCTGCACCGCATCCTACATCATCCGGCCAGCAACAAATCCACTGGCAGTGACTAAAAGAAAGCCCCGAAAATGCGGGGCTATTTGTTTGCCGCAAAGATCCGATTCGAACAAACGATAACGTATTATCGAATATGGAGTTAGGGGGATGGTCTTGAATTTTTGCGGCTTTTAAGGCTAGAATGAATTTCGACTATATAAATACTGGCGTCAGGTTTGAGCGTCTGAATTTGGGCTTAGTTCCTATATGAAAATCGGAAAGAGAAAGAACTAAATTTGATGTTGCTTGAATATAACTAACTTTTAATAAAACGTTAAGAATTACGCTAATGAAAATATCTTTTTGGAATACAGGGCTAAAACATAAGGTAAAAAAAAGTAAGGATTATCAGTCCGTTATCGTTGACATCCTAAAGTCTATGATCATATCTCATTCCCACGACGTTTTATTTTTATGTGAGGTTGATGACGTTTTTACACTTGATGCCAATATAGTTGATTATTTCAATGACCATGGTATTAAGTTAATAAGAGGTACTGAAAAGATAAATGGCAACGTCGAGTATGACATTTGTGCTTTATATAATGTAAAAAAAGTTTCTGCTAAATTAAAAAATTACATTGTCCATAACAATATGGATCATCAAGACGCACGATTAGGTAATAATACTAAGACTGGTATTCTTTTCGATGTGAAATCTATTGTTAATGATTCAGAAGATGAACCACCAATTTCAGTAATTGTCTCTCATTGGCCATCAAAAATGACTCCGGCTTATGAGTTTAGACATAAGGATGCGGCGGAACAGTTAAAGTATGAAAGCATAGAGCAAATAAAAAATGGCAGACAAGTTATCTTGCTAGGAGATTATAATATGTCACCATATGAAACAATAAATGAAACAAATCTTTGCTCCTATAACAATAAATACTATGCATTACGCAGCTCAACACGGCTATATAATTTATCATTTAACTTTCACAATCAGCATACAAGTTTATTTGATCTGACGCACACAAGCGAACCTATGGGGTTTGGAACATTTCTATCTAACGGTAATCGCCATACAGAGATTGGTTGCGCAGTGTTTGACCATATACACGTATCATCCTCATTTATAAAGGATGGGCCATGGATAGTGAATGAAAAAGATACAAAAATATTTGTAAGTGATGATATGTTCAGGCTAGTATATGATAAGAACGTATTACTTGACCATTTGCCAATTGTTATAGAGATAAATAAATTATGAGCGACAATCCATTTGATAAAATCATAACCGAGTCATTAGGAAATATTAATAAATTATCTCGATTGAAATCAGAATTTTCTAAAAAATTATCTTTGGCCAGTGAATCTTTGAATAATGCATTGCCAGGGAAATTTAACTTGGACCTAAGATTAAAATTAGGAAATGTTACTCCATCTGCGGCCATTAATGCAGTAATGTTCACTTTAAGAATGAGTAATGAGGACTCTAAAGGATTCGTATTTTTAGCAAATGAACTAACGGCTGATATAGTTTGTTCCTGGGAGATAGATGAGACATCAGACACTTTATCTATTACCTGCAATAAAGTCAAAAATACGTACCCGACAACTGATGAAGGTATTACTGAAGCTATAGTATTTTTACTTTCACAAAAAAATGTTCTTGAAATGGCCATTAGACTCAAAAAAGAAATCGTAACATAATAATTATTAGTGATTATTTTTTTAGTTGCTCACCATTTTTAAACATTCTAATGCCTGATTCAGCCAATGACTTTTGACCGTGTTTAAGAACGTTGTGATTAGAGCGTAAGTATGAAAAAAATGAGCTTTTGTAACCTCCAAAAGTCTCACACCTTACATTGGTCATGAGCATTTTTGTCGAAAGTTCCCTTGCTCGAGAAATCATGAGGTAAGAGTAAATTGTACCGGTCAAAACTCTACGAGAATGCCCCGCAAACGCGGGGGCTTTTTCGTCGACGTGGTCAATGTGTGGACTTTGAAAGAAATAAATCCTTTTATTTCATTGAGTTGTGACATTTTAAAAAGCTCCTGCGGGAGCCTTTTTCATTCTGTTTGACAATCCCTCACCATTTAGTTGTATAGTACAACTAAATGGTGAGGACATAATATGCACAGCGAAACCCCGGTAGTCAGTGTTATTCGACGTTCCTCGCGCCTGATGGTGCGAGAGTTAGGTTTTATGGGTTCTACCCTGGCCTCAACGAATTACTCGCCTTCGGCCGTCCATACTCTGGTCGAAATTGCCCTACGAAAAGAGATGACGGCGAGTCAGCTGGTACAGCTGCTGGGCCTGGAAAAGTCCAGCGTCAGTCGGATGCTGGCTCGCCTGATTGCCGCAGGCGAACTCGAGGAGGTCATTTCTACCGAGGATGCGAGAGCAAAGAGCCTCAGGCTGACCGCGAAAGGTCACGAGACGGTCAGCAAAATTAATACCTTCAGCAATGAGCGCGTGGTCACAGCAATAAAACGTCTTGCTCCTGCCCAGCAGCAGACCATTTCTGAGGGGCTCTCCCTTTATGCCAACGCGCTGCTGGCGTGTCGCGAGGCGGGCAACGATATGAAGCCCGATGAGCTGAAGATAGTGCAGGGGTATATCCCGGGCATGATTGGCCGTATCGCGGAGATGCATGGCAGTTATTATTCGCGGGAGCATAATTTTGGTCGCTTCTTCGAGGCCAAAGTGGCTTCGGGGCTGGCTGAGTTTAGTGAAAGACTGGAGAAGCCCTGTAACCAGATTTGGCTGGCGGTGCTCAACGACAAAATTGTCGGCTCGGTGGCGATCGATGGCGAGGATCTGGCGCCGGGTGAAGCCCATCTTCGCTGGTTTATTCTTGATGATGGCTGCCGGGGGCACGGCGTGGGGAAAAAACTGCTGAATGAAGCCATGCGGTTTTGCGACAGCGCCGGTTTTTCAGCTGTGCACCTCTGGACGTTCAATAAGCTGACCGCCGCCAGGCGTCTGTACGAGTCGTATGGGTTTACGCTGGTAAAAGAGTGGGAAGGCGATCAGTGGGGAAGCCTTATTACAGAGCAGCAGTTTACCCGGCACAGCGGCGCGTAATCGCCACCCTAAAAAAGGCTCCTTTCGGAGCCGCTTTGGTATCAGAACACTTTTTTATACGGTCTCACCGTCACTTTTGCATACACGCCCGCTGCAACGTACGGGTCTGCGTCAGCCCAGGCCTGAGCGGCTTCCTGGGATTCAAACTCAGCAATGACCGTGGAGCCGGAGAAACCGGCAGCACCCGGATCGTTGCTGTCTACTGCAGGCATGGGGCCAGCGGTCAGTAATCGGCCTTCATCCTGAAGCAACTGCAAACGTGCCAGATGCGCAGGGCGCACAGACTGGCGTTTTTCGAGCGAATCAGCAACATCTTCAGAGTAAATCACGTAAAACACGGCGAAGCTCCTTAACCGGTAAAAGTGTCAGATACGTTATGTGAAAGGGCAAACGACTGCAATGTAAAATAAAAACAATGTTAATACCCTGATCTGTATGCGCCTTTTTTGGCCTCTCAGGCGCTAAAGTTGCGCCAGAGCAAAGTGTCTTATTGAATATGATTGCTATTTGCATTTAAAATCAGGGTTCGGTTTTTTAACGTTGATGACTATGACT
>OKVW01000387.1_pt1 | contig 26944 bp, 24 predicted proteins | sample 1606991 | NCBI WGS metagenome assembly OKVW01 (sample SAMN03281021, study PRJEB24777) | human gut metagenome | isolation source: fecal sample PR177 from 1 month old male Malay infant, vaginal delivered... | reverse complement strand
ACAGCATAACTGTATATACACCCAGGGGGCGGAATGAAAGCGTTAACGGCCAGGCAACAAGAGGTGTTTGATCTCATTCGGGATCACATCAGCCAGACAGGCATGCCACCGACGCGTGCGGAGATCGCGCAGCGTTTGGGGTTCCGTTCCCCAAATGCGGCTGAAGAACATCTGAAAGCGCTGGCGCGTAAAGGTGTAATTGAAATTGTCTCCGGCGCTTCTCGTGGCATCCGACTGTTGCAGGAAGAAGAAGAAGGCCTGCCACTCGTTGGTCGTGTCGCGGCAGGTGAACCACTGCTGGCGCAGCAGCACATCGAAGGTCATTATCAGGTGGATCCGTCGCTATTTAAACCGAATGCTGATTTTCTGCTGCGCGTTAGCGGGATGTCGATGAAAGATATCGGGATTATGGATGGCGATCTGCTGGCGGTACACAAAACGCAGGATGTGCGTAACGGCCAGGTCGTTGTGGCGCGTATCGATGATGAAGTCACGGTAAAACGCCTGAAAAAGCAGGGTAATAAAGTCGAACTCCTGCCAGAAAATAGCGAATTCAAACCCATTGTGGTTGACCTTCGTGAACAGAGCTTCACTATTGAAGGCCTGGCTGTTGGCGTCATCCGCAACGGTGAATGGCTGTAGTATTCCTGTAGGCCGGATAAGGCGTTTACAACGCCATCCGGCACGCTAAGCCTCTCTGTATGACCTCTTTTCAGGCTCATCCGCATGTCCTTTATTCCTTCTGCTGACAAAGCGCTCTGGCGTCTCGCACTGCCTATGATTTTTTCCAACATCACGGTCCCGCTACTGGGGTTAGTGGATACGGCAGTCATTGGGCATTTGGATAGTCCTGTTTACCTTGGCGGTGTCGCGGTGGGCGCGACGGCGACCAGCTTTCTGTTCATGTTGCTGCTCTTTTTACGCATGAGCACTACCGGACTGACGGCGCAGGCGTTTGGGGCAAAGAACCCTCAGGCGCTGGCGCGCGCGCTGGTACAACCGCTGATTCTGGCTCTGGGGGCAGGCGCGTTGATTGGGCTCTTTCGCACGCCGGTTATCGATCTGGCGTTGCACATTGTTGGGGGAAGTGAAGCCGTACTGGAGCAGGCCAGACGATTTCTGGCAATTCGTTGGCTGAGTGCGCCAGCATCACTGGCGAATCTGGTGCTGCTCGGCTGGCTGTTGGGCGTTCAGTACGCCCGTGCGCCAGTTATCCTGTTGGTTGTCGGTAATATCCTGAATATTGTGCTCGATCTCTGGCTGGTGATGGGTCTGCATATGAACGTGCAGGGGGCCGCGCTGGCGACGGTGATTGCCGAATATGCAACCCTGCTGCTCGGTTTGCTGATGGTGCGCAAGGTGCTGCATCTGCGTGGCGTTTCGCTGGCGATGTTAAAAGATGCCTGGCGTGGGAACATGCGCCGCATGATGGCGCTCAATCGCGACATCATGCTGCGTTCGCTGCTTTTACAACTCTGCTTTGCTGCCATTACCATTCTGGGTGCCCGGCTGGGCGGCGAGATTATCGCTGTTAACGCCGTGCTGATGACGTTGTTGACCTTCACGGCCTATGCGCTGGATGGCTTTGCCTACGCTGTCGAGGCGCATTCCGGTCAGGCCTACGGTGCCCGTGACGGCAGTCAACTGCTGGAGGTGTGGCGCGCGGCATGCCGCCAGTCAGGTCTTGTCGCGCTGCTATTTTCACTGGTCTATCTGCTGGCAGGTGAACAGATCGTCGCGATGCTGACATCGCTTGCGCAAATTCAGCAACTGGCCGATCGCTACCTCATCTGGCAGGTGATTCTGCCATTGGTCGGCGTCTGGTGTTATTTACTCGATGGCATGTTTATTGGCGCAACGCGGGCGGCTGAAATGCGTAACAGCATGGCAGTGGCTGCTGCCGGGTTTGCGCTGACGCTATTGGCATTGCCCGTGCTGGGTAACCATGGATTGTGGCTGGCACTGGCGGTTTTCCTGGCCCTGCGCGGTCTTTCGCTTGCCTGGATTTGGCGGCGACACTGGCGTAACAATACCTGGTTTCAGTTACGCGATGGTTAAAAATTCTGAATAGTGAATCAACCTCAGAATCCCTGACTACACTTATCATCACGTCCAGCAGAAAATGAATAACGTTGGGCGGTTTACTCTCGCTATTCACAACCTAACGATGAGGAATTGAAGATGAATAAAGACGAAGTCGGCGGTAACTGGAAACAGTTCAAAGGTAAAGTGAAAGAGCAATGGGGCAAACTGACCGATGATGATATGACGGTCATTGAAGGTAAGCGTGACCAACTGGTTGGTAAGATTCAGGAACGTTATGGTTACGCGAAGGATCAGGCGGAGAAAGAGGTCGGTGACTGGGAAACCCGTAACGACTACCGCTGGTAAACCCCTTCTACCCGAAAGTACAAGGATGTACACCCCTTTGTTTGTTTCGAGCGGTCGTGTCGCCGCTCAGCTCATTTCATCAACGATGTTTCTTCTTCACCTGAATCGAATGATCGTGCTGGCACTCCCCAGGATGACGACACGCTTCCACTTCCACACAGGCTGAACATAAACCGTGCGCTTCGATCACATTGTGGCGCAGAGCAAATCCCATCTTCGCCGCCAGCGTATGCAAAATATCTTCCACGCCTTCGGCACACTCTTCTTTCACGGTACCACAGCGGTCGCAAATAAACATCGCTGATGTATGGGTGGGTTGATCAAACAGATAGCACAACACATAGCTGTTGGTGGATTCAACCTTGTGTACAAAGCCTTGTTCAAGCAGAAAATCGAGTGCGCGATAGACCGTTGGCGGCTTGGCCTGAGGCTCTGATTCACGTAGCAGATCGAGCAAATCATACGCGCTTATCGCGCTATCCTGCAGGCTCATCAGACGCAATACTTCGAGGCGCTGCGGGGTCAGGCGCACATTGCGTTGCGCGCACAGTTTTTCAGCTTGTGCCAGCAACTCTTGCGTTGTGGTCTTTTCCATCGGGCACCTCGGATCGCGTGGAGTGAGAAAACCCCCATTTTACCATGTTCTGCGAAAATCGCCGAGAACTCGTCCATGGTGATATCGCCTGCTAATCTTTCGCTGGCGGATATTCTCTTCTATACATATTGATGGCTCTCACATAATAAAATTGCTCCAGCATGTTCTGATTGGAGCGAATAGCATCATTTTCACTCATTTTTTCACAGCAATAGTTCTCCTCAGCCCCATTGATACTGGCTGAGGTATTATTTTTCTTGCACATTAAGATGGGTTGACTGTGAATAAAAATTTTCATTTTTCGGTGGTGGCAACGGCTGTAACCTTCTTTGTATCTCAGCAAGCGAGCGCAGCAAATACCTGGACGGAGGCACGTAACGATGCAATGGGGGGAACAGGGGTCGCCTCAGCAAATTATGGCAGTGGGGTACTGATTAACCCGGCGTTGCTGGCAAAAGCAAAACCTGACGATCGTGTAACTGTTATCCTCCCAACGGTTGGCGCGCAGATTACGGATAAAGATAATCTCCAGGACGAGATTGATGATATCAGCGACAAAATCAATTATTACGATGATGTCGTTGATAACCTGACGCCGCGAGAAGTCTTGCTCAATCCACGCGGGGTGCTGAATCAATTTCAGGGCGCAGCCCGCGATCTTGCCGATGAACTTGAGTTCATTAAGGGAAAAACGGCGCGTGCCAGCGCGGGGGCGGGTTTAGCGGTCAGCATTCCCAATGATGCTCTCTCCGTCGCTTTTGTGGCAAAAGGTTATGCCCACGGGCGTGTCAGTTCATCCATTGATCAGGGGGACATTGATTATCTGCGCAGGATTGAAGGCAACGATGCATACGCGCTGGTTGAGGCAGGGCGCGCTGCAGCTCAGGGTTCTGACGAGATTACCCAACATCTGAATTCCACCGCATCGGGACGGGCGGCGATTGTGTCGGATTACGGCATCGCTGTCGCACGGCAGTTTGCGTTAGGCGACGTGCCGGTTTCGGTTGGGGTCACGCCAAAACTGCAGAAAACGTGGCTCTATAACTACACGACGTCAATCTATAACTATGACAGCAGCGACTGGAACAGCAGTCGTTATCGTAACGATGACACTGGTTTTAACGTTGATGCCGGTATTGCGGCAGACTTTGGTGAACACTGGACGGTGGGAATCAGCGGTCAGAACCTGATTTCACGTGATCTCGATACTAAATCGATCGACATCACCAATGGTATGACGGGCGAGACGCGTAACTATAAAGATACCTACCAGATTCGTCCGCTGGTCACTGCCGGTGTCGCCTGGCAAAACGATTTCGTCACCCTGAGTGCGGATGGTGACCTGACTGAAACCAAAGGCTTCAAGAGTGAGGAGAACTCACAGTATGTCGGGGTGGGGGCCGAAGTCCGTCCTCTTGACTGGCTGGCGGTCCGTGCCGGTTATCGTGCTGATGTGAAGGATAACGACAGCAATGTCTTTACCGGTGGCGTCGGGTTTGCCCCCTTCAACCGGGTACACGTGGATTTGATGGGGCTGTACGGTGAGGACGAAACTTGGGGGGCTGGCGCGCAGGTCAGCGTGACGTTCTGACGGGCAATAACCGGAGGCGTTACGTCTCCGGACAGGCTTTGTGCTATAGTAGCGCCCCCAATTTACTGGATGCTCAAAAATTCATCATGTCACCAGAATCACACGCCACTTTCCCTGCCCACCGTTTTTCCATCGCGCCCATGCTCGACTGGACGGACAGACACTGCCGCTACTTTTTGCGTCTGCTGTCTCGCCAGATGCTGCTCTATACCGAGATGGTGACGACGGGGGCGATTATTCACGGTAAAGGGGATTATCTGGCGTACAGTGAAGAAGAGCATCCGCTTGCCCTGCAACTGGGTGGCAGTGATCCGGCGGCGCTGGCGCACTGCGCGAAACTGGCACAAGCGCGTGGCTACGATGAAATTAACCTCAACGTAGGCTGTCCGTCCGATCGCGTGCAGAACGGTATGTTTGGCGCGTGTCTGATGGGCAATGCGCAACTGGTGGCTGATTGCGTCAAGGCGATGCGCGATGTGGTGTCAATTCCTGTGACGGTGAAAACGCGCATTGGTATTGACGACCAGGACAGCTACGACTTTCTCTGCGATTTCATTGGTACTGTGTCTGGGCGTGGTGAGTGTGAGATGTTCATCATCCACGCCCGCAAGGCCTGGCTTTCAGGCTTAAGTCCGAAAGAGAACCGCGAGATCCCGCCGTTGGATTATCCACGAGTGTACCAACTCAAACGCGACTTTCCCCAATTGACGATGTCGATAAACGGAGGCATTAAGTCGCTGGCAGAGGCGAAAGCGCATCTTGAGCATATGGACGGTGTGATGGTGGGCCGCGAAGCCTATCAAAACCCGGGCATTCTGGCGTCTGTCGATCGCGAAATATTTGGCGCGTCGACGACCGATGCCGATCCCGTTGCGGTGGTACGGGCAATGTATCCTTACATCGAACGCGAACTGAGCCAGGGAACGTATCTCGGCCATATTACGCGTCATATGCTGGGCCTGTTCCAGGGGATCCCTGGCGCACGCCAATGGCGTCGTTATCTCAGTGAAAACGCTCACAAAGCCGGTGCTGATGTCACTGTTCTTGAGCACGCGCTGAAGCTGGTTGCCGATAAACGTTAGAATTTCACTAAAAAGTAGTCAATTTCACCATGCCCTGTAAAAGCTTATGGGGCGTTTTGTTTATAAATCAATAAATTAAATCTGGCATGATTTTTGTAATGAATTCAGCAGAATTTCATTATGGGAGAGCATCATGCTGGAACTACTTTTTGTGCTTGGCTTCTTTTTTATGCTGATGGTCACCGGCGTCTCGCTGCTGGGTATTCTGGCAGCGCTGGTTGTCGCGGCGGTCATTATGCTTCTCGGCGGCATGTTTGCATTAATGATTAAACTGTTGCCGTGGCTACTGTTAGCGATTGCGGTGGTGTGGGTGATAAAAGCGATTAAATCGCCAAAAATCCCACAATATCAGCGCAATAACCGTTGGCGTTACTAAAGATGTGAGGGATAGGTCACAACCTGTGATTTTGGGCGTAGAACCAAATAGGAATTGGTAACCAAATCTGTCACTATTGCGCCCGAAACAAATTCATCGCGCTGTACCCTACATACAGCCGAACTATAAAAAGAAAGGGCTTCCCAGGTGGAAGCCCAATTTCTTTCTCCCCGTCATAATAAACGGCGCAGTTGAGTATCAGGGAATGAGTAGACTTGAGCCCTGCGTGGCCCGACTTTCCAGCACCTCATGCGCGCGCTGTGCTTCTTTTAACGGGTATTTCTGGCTGTCTGCCACATCCACTTTAATCACGCCGCTGGCGATCAGTGAAAACAGCTCATTGCTGGCTTCGGTCAGTTCCTCTGCGGTAGTGATGTAGCCCTGAAGAGAGGGGCGGGTGGCGTACAGGGAGCCTTTCTGATTCAAAATCCCCAGATTAACGCCGGTGACCGGGCCAGATGCGTTGCCAAAACTGACCATCAGGCCGCGGCGTTGCAGACAGTCCAGCGACGCTTCCCAGGTATCCTTACCGACCGAGTCATACACCACGCGAACTTTTTTACCTCCGGTTATCTCTTTAACCCGCTCGACGATGTTCTCTTCGCGGTAGTTAATCACCTGCCATGCGCCGGCCTGGAGCGCCCGCTGTGCTTTTTGCGCGCTGCCGACAGTACCAATCAGTTTAGCCCCCAGCGCTTTCGCCCACTGACAGGCAATTAGCCCCACGCCACCCGCTGCGGCATGAAACAGAAACGGTTCATCTGGTTTGATTTCGTACGTTTTACGCAGCAGATAAAAAACGGTCAGCCCTTTCAGGAAGGAGGCCGCAGCCTGCTCGTATGAGATGGCATCGGGTAAAATAGCGACTTTCTCTGCGGGGACGTTGTGGACCGAACTGTAGGCGCCGAGGGCTGATTGTGCGTAGACCACGCGATCGCCGGGCTTGATATGTTTGACGCCATTGCCGACCTTGCTGACGACGCCTGCCGCTTCGGTGCCTAATCCGCTGGGTAGCGAGGGCGGCGGATAGAGTCCGCTTCGGATGTAAGTGTCGATAAAGTTAATACCAATCGCTTTATTTTCCACCTGGACTTCATTCGCTGCAGGATCGGCAGGCGTAAAGTCCACGGTCTGAAGCACATCAGGGCCACCATGCTTGTGAAATTCAATTCGTGTTGCCATGATTCCTCCGGGGCTGAGTTGTGGTAACCTTTGGTACCTATTTTTATCTGTTTATATATCGGTAACTCCATTAACTATGGCAGGAAATAAACCCTTCAACAAACAACAGCCTGATGTCCGTGAGCGTGACCCGCAGGTTGCCGGACTGAAAGTCCCGCCGCACTCGATTGAAGCGGAACAGTCGGTGTTGGGGGGGTTAATGCTGGATAACGAGCGCTGGGACGATGTCGCCGAGCGCGTGGTGGCGGACGATTTTTATACCCGCCCGCATCGCCATATCTTTACGGAGATGGGGCGTTTGCAGGAAACCGGCAGTCCGATTGATCTCATTACGCTCGCGGAATCGCTGGAGCGCCAGGGGCAACTGGATAGCGTAGGCGGTTTCGCTTACCTGGCTGAACTCTCTAAAAATACGCCAAGTGCGGCAAACATCAGCGCGTATGCGGATATCGTGCGCGAACGTGCAGTAGTGCGCGACATGATTGCGGTCGCCCATGAAATTGCCGATGCGGGGTTTGATCCGCAGGGACGCACTAGCGAAGATCTGCTCGACCTCGCCGAGTCCCGGGTTTTTAAAATCGCCGAAAGCCGTGCGAATAAAGACGAAGGCCCGAAAAACATTGCCGATGTGCTCGACGCCACCGTGGCGCGTATCGAACAACTGTTCCAGCAGCCGCACGACGGCGTGACGGGCGTTAACACCGGCTACGACGATCTCAACAAAAAGACGGCGGGTCTGCAGCCTTCGGATCTGATTATCGTCGCGGCGCGTCCGTCGATGGGTAAAACCACTTTTGCGATGAACCTCGTCGAAAACGCGGCGATGTTACAGGATAAACCGGTTCTTATCTTCAGTCTCGAAATGCCCTCAGAGCAGATTATGATGCGTTCTCTGGCATCATTGTCGCGTGTGGATCAGACCCGTATTCGTACCGGCCAACTTGACGATGAGGATTGGGCGCGCATTTCCGGCACGATGGGGATTCTGCTGGAAAAACGTAATATTTATATCGATGACTCCTCCGGCCTGACGCCAACGGAAGTGCGCTCCCGCGCGCGCCGTATTGCCCGTGAACATGGCGGCATCGGCCTTATTATGATCGACTACCTGCAACTGATGCGCGTGCCGTCACTTTCCGACAATCGTACGCTGGAGATTGCCGAAATCTCCCGCTCGTTGAAGGCGCTGGCGAAAGAACTGCATGTGCCGGTCGTGGCGCTGTCACAGCTTAACCGCTCGCTGGAACAACGCGCCGATAAGCGCCCGGTCAACTCCGACCTGCGTGAATCGGGCTCCATCGAACAGGATGCCGACTTGATCATGTTTATCTATCGTGACGAGGTATATCACGAGAATAGCGACCTGAAAGGCATCGCAGAAATCATTATTGGTAAACAGCGTAACGGCCCAATCGGGACGGTGCGTCTGACTTTTAACGGGCAATGGTCGCGTTTTGATAATTATGCGGGACCGCAGTACGACGATGAGTAACTCTCCGTCCTTCTTCTATTAAGGATTTGAAATGCAAGCGGCAACAGTAGTCATCAACCGCCGCGCTCTGCGACACAACCTGCAACGTCTGCGTGAACTGGCCCCTGCCAGTAAGCTGGTTGCGGTCGTGAAAGCGAACGCTTACGGACACGGTCTGTTAGAGACCGCGCGAACGCTCCCCGACGCTGACGCTTTTGGCGTTGCGCGTCTTGAAGAAGCCCTGCGTCTGCGAGCGGGGGGGATCACGCAGCCCATTCTGCTGCTGGAAGGCTTTTTTGAGGCATCCGACCTGCCCACCATTTCTGCGCAGCGTCTGCATACGGCTGTTCATAATCAGGAACAACTGGCGGCGCTGGAAGCAGCCAGTCTGGACGAACCGGTGACCGTGTGGATGAAGCTCGATACCGGCATGCACCGTCTGGGCGTCCTTCCCGAAGAAGCCGAAGCCTTCTGGCAGCGACTGACGCAATGCAAAAACGTACGCCAGCCGGTGAATATCGTTAGCCATTTTGCCCGTGCGGATGAGCCGGAATGCGGTGCAACCGAAAAGCAACTTGATGTATTCAATAACTTCTGCGAAGGCAAACCGGGGCAGCGCTCTATTGCCGCATCCGGTGGGATTCTGTTGTGGCCGCAGTCGCATTTCGACTGGGTGCGTCCTGGCATCATTCTCTATGGCGTGTCGCCGCTGGAAAACCACTCCACCGGGGCAGATTTCGGCTGTCAGCCGGTGATGTCGCTAACCTCAAGCCTGATCGCGGTGCGTGAGCACAAAGCGGGAGAAGCCGTCGGTTATGGCGGCACGTGGATCAGCGAACGCGATACGCGCCTGGGCGTGGTGGCTATGGGCTATGGCGATGGTTACCCGCGCGCAGCGCCATCGGGTACGCCTGTGTTAGTGAATGGTCGCGAAGTCCCCATTGTCGGACGCGTGGCGATGGACATGATTTGTGTCGATCTCGGTCCGCAAACGCATGATAAAGCGGGCGATCCGGTCATTTTATGGGGCGAGGGTCTCCCGGTTGAACGCATCGCGGAAATGACAAAAGTGAGTGCTTACGAACTTATTACCCGCCTGACGTCTCGGGTGGCGATGAAGTACGTGGATTAAGTCTTCTGTACCTGCCGGATGGCGCTAACGCTTATCCGACCTACAGGATGTTGTCGTCATATATTATGCACTGACCGTAGGCCGGATAAGGCGTATGCGCCGCCATCCGGCAATATTCCCACCAGGCGCTCGACCTTCTTCTCCATCCGGTTTATTGTGTCTCAATCCTCTGCCTGTAAACCTGGAGAACCATCGCGTGTTTCAAAAAGTTGACGCCTACGCCGGCGACCCGATTCTGTCGCTTATGGAGCGGTTTAAAGAAGACCCCCGCAGTGACAAAGTGAACCTGAGTATTGGTCTGTATTACAACGAGGACGGGATTATCCCGCAGCTTAACGCGGTGGCGGAAGCTGAAGCGCGTCTGAATGCACAGCCGCACGGGGCTTCTTTGTATCTGCCGATGGAAGGACTAAATACTTATCGTCACGCCATCGCTCCTTTGCTGTTTGGCGCGGACCATCCGGTTCTTCAGCAGCAACGTGTGGCGACCATTCAGACAATGGGTGGCTCCGGCGCGTTAAAAGTGGGCGCCGATTTCCTGAAGCGCTTTTTCCCGGATTCTGGCGTCTGGGTCAGTGACCCAACGTGGGAAAACCACATCGCGATTTTTGAAGGGGCTGGATTCGAAGTAAGTACTTACCCCTGGTATGACAATGCCACTAATGGTGTGCGTTTCAACGATCTGCTGGCAACGCTGAAAACCTTACCCGCGCGCAGCATCGTCTTGTTGCATCCCTGCTGCCATAACCCAACCGGTGCGGATTTAACACCTGCGCAGTGGGATGCAGTCATTGAGATTCTGAAAGCACGCGACCTGATCCCGTTCCTTGATATCGCCTATCAGGGCTTTGGCGCAGGAATGGACGACGATGCCTATGCTATCCGCGCAATTGCCAGTGCCGGATTGCCCGCGCTGGTCAGCAACTCGTTTTCAAAAATTTTCTCGCTGTATGGCGAACGCGTTGGCGGCCTTTCTGTCGTCTGTGAAGATGCAGAAGCGGCAGGCCGGGTGCTGGGACAACTAAAGGCGACGGTACGCCGTAATTACTCCAGTCCACCGAATTTCGGTGCGCAGGTCGTTGCGACAGTACTTAACGATAAAGCACTGAAAGCAAACTGGCTGGCGGAAGTGGAAGCGATGCGGACCCGCATTCTGGCGATGCGTCAGGAACTGGTAAACGTGCTCACTACGACTATTCCGGGACGCAATTTCGACTACCTGCTGCAACAGCGCGGTATGTTCAGCTATACCGGGTTAAGTGCGACCCAGGTCGAACGGCTGCGCGATGAGTTTGGCGTCTATCTGATCGCCAGCGGGCGTATGTGCGTGGCTGGATTGAACTCGACCAACGTCCAGCGCGTTGCTAAGGCATTTGCTGCCGTAATGTAACCGGGTTGATGGCGCGGCCAGCTCTCTGATAAGCGCCGCGTCATCAGACCTGTTCTCCAGTGTGATCATGCTCCTTTTCCGGGATAAAACCCGAGAAAACCCTTCCTTTCACCTGCCGCTGGGGTTATGGTCAGATAGTTTTTTGAACAGTCGTACTCATAAAAAATAACTAAATGACTTTAAAGGGAAAATATGCGCAAATTAACGCTGGCGCTGAGCGCCATTTGCTTATTATTCACGTTAACCCCTTCTGCCAGCGTGCTGGCCTCTTCGCCTTCTCCGTTGAACCCCGGCATAAACGTTGCGAAGCTCGCGGAGCAAGCGCCTGTTCACTGGGTTTCTGTCGCGCAAATCGAAAACAGTCTGACCGGTCGCCCACCGATGGCCGTAGGTTTCGATATTGATGACACCGTGCTGTTTTCCAGCCCGGGGTTCTGGCGTGGCAAGAAAACCTGGTCGCCGGACAGTGAAGCGTACCTGAAGAATCCGGCCTTCTGGGAAAAGATGAACAACGGCTGGGATGAGTTCAGCATTCCAAAAGAAGTGGCGCGTCAGCTAATTGATATGCACGTCCGCCGGGGTGATAGCCTCTTTTTTATCACCGGGCGTACACAGACTAAAACCGAGACAGTATCTAAAACGCTGGCGGATAACTTCCACATTCCTGCGGCGAATATGAATCCGGTCATTTTTGCCGGGGACAAGCCTGGTCAGAACACCAAAACCCAGTGGCTACAGGATAAAAATATACGCATGTTCTACGGCGATTCGGACAACGACATCACCGCTGCTCGCGAGGCGAGTATTCGCGGGATCCGCATTCTGCGCGCGTCGAACTCCACTTATAAACCGCTGCCGCAGGCTGGCGCATTTGGCGAAGAGGTGATCGTTAACTCCGAGTATTAAAATACAGCCAGGTCTTCTGCTGTTTTTTTAAACAAAATCGATCTGTTGACTTTTACCTTTCGTGGTCTTGCTGCAAACTGAATAGATGATATTTCAGTGGGGCATTACGCTTGAAAGGGGAACAACCATGACCAATTCGGAGTTACTGCAATACTGCATGGCGAAAATCGGCGCGGAGCAGAGTGTGCACAGTGACTGGAAAGCCACACAAATCAAAGTTGAAGATGTGCTCTTTGCGATGGTGAAAGAGGTGGAAGATCGCCCGGCAGTTTCTCTGAAAACCAGCCCCGAACTGGCGGAATTATTGCGTCAACAGCACAGCGATGTTCGTCCTAGCCGTCACCTGAATAAGGCGCACTGGAGCACCGTCTATCTGGACGGGTCGTTGCCGGACTCGCAAATTTATTATCTGGTGGATGCTTCGTATCAACTGGCGGTGAATATGCTGCCAGAAGAGAAACGTAAGCTGCTGGTCCAGCCGTAATAAACAACGCCGTTCCTGTTTTCACCGGAACGGCGTTTGTACCTTACAGCATCGGTTTGAGGAAGCGGGCAGTGTGCGACGCTTCGCATTCCGCCACGGTCTCCGGTGTACCGGAAACCAGAATTTCCCCGCCGCCGCTGCCGCCTTCAGGCCCGAGGTCGACAATCCAGTCTGCGGTCTTGATGACGTCCAGGTTGTGTTCAATCACCACGATGGTGTTGCCCTGGTCGCGCAACTGATGCAAAACATCCAGCAATTGCTGAATATCGGCGAAGTGCAGACCGGTGGTAGGTTCATCCAGAATGTAGAGCGTCTGTCCCGTACCGCGTTTTGACAACTCTCGCGCCAGCTTCACGCGTTGCGCTTCGCCACCGGAGAGCGTCGTCGCCGACTGACCGAGGCGGATGTAGGTCAGCCCCACATCCATCAGGGTTTGCAGCTTACGCGCCAGCGCCGGAACCGCGTCAAAGAACTCACGCGCTTCTTCAATGGTCATATCCAGTACTTCATGGATGGTTTTGCCTTTGTACTTAATCTCCAGCGTTTCGCGGTTATAGCGCTTGCCTTTGCACTGATCGCACGGCACGTAGATATCCGGCAGGAAGTGCATTTCGACTTTGATCACGCCATCGCCCTGACAGGCTTCGCAACGGCCGCCGCGAACGTTAAAGCTGAAACGCCCCGGCGTATAGCCGCGTGAACGGGACTCCGGCACACCGGCAAACAGTTCACGAACCGGCGTAAACACACCCGTATACGTGGCCGGGTTGGAGCGTGGCGTACGTCCAATCGGACTCTGGTCGATGTCGATCACTTTGTCGAAATGTTCCAGCCCCTGCACGTCGCGGTACGGTGCCGGTTCGGCGATAGTCGCACCGTTCAACTGACGCTGAGCGATCGGGAACAACGTATCGTTGATCAACGTCGATTTGCCGGAACCTGAAACGCCGGTGATGCAGGTGAACAGGCCAACCGGCAGCGTCAGCGTGACGTCTTTCAGGTTGTTGCCGCGTGCGCCGGTGAGCTTCAGCACTTTTTCCGGATTGGCGGGAACGCGCTGTTTCGGCACTTCGATCTTGCGCTTGCCGCTCATGTACTGGCCGGTAAGGGATTCCGGCACCGCCATAATCGCGTCCAGTGGGCCTTCGGCAACCACCTCGCCCCCGTGAACGCCCGCGCCAGGGCCGATATCAATCACGTGATCGGCTGCGCGAATGGCATCTTCATCATGCTCTACCACAATCACGGTATTGCCGAGATTACGCAGGTGGATAAGCGTACCGAGCAGACGTTCATTATCGCGCTGATGCAGGCCGATGGACGGTTCATCCAGCACGTACATCACGCCGACCAGACCGGCGCCAATCTGACTTGCCAGACGAATTCGCTGGGCTTCGCCGCCGGAGAGCGTCTCTGCGGAGCGCGACAGCGTCAGATAGTTGAGGCCGACGTTAACCAGAAACTTAAGGCGGTCGCCGATCTCTTTAAGGATTTTTTCTGCAATCTTCGCTCGCTGACCCGCGAGTTTGAGGTTGTTGAAGAAGTCCATCGCATGACCGATGCTCATATCAGAGATGGTGGGCAGCGGGGTGTTCTCAACAAAGACGTGGCGAGCTTCACGACGCAGACGCGTTCCTTCGCAACTGGCGCACGGACGGTTGCTGATAAATTTCGCTAACTCTTCACGTACTGCGCTGGATTCCGTCTCTTTGTAGCGGCGTTCCATGTTGTGCAGTACGCCTTCAAACGGATGGCGGCGCACAGAGGTGTCGCCACGATCGTTCATGTACTTAAATTCAATGTTCTCTTTACCAGAACCGTACAGGACGACTTTGTGTACGTTCGCACTCAGGCTGGACCACGGCGCTTCCACGTCGAACTTATAGTGCTCCGCCAGCGATTTCAGCATCTGGAAGTAATAGAAGTTCCGGCGATCCCAGCCGCGAATGGCGCCCCCCGCCAGGGAGAGATCAGGATTCTGAATGACGCGGTCGGGGTCAAAATACTGCTGTACGCCGAGACCGTCGCAGGTTGGACAGGCGCCTGCCGGGTTGTTAAAGGAGAACAGACGCGGCTCCAGCTCACGCATGCTGTAACCGCAGATCGGACAGGCGAAATTGGCGGAAAAAAGTAGTTCTTCCGCTTTGGGGTCGTCCATATCGGCAACCACGGCCGTACCGCCGGAAAGTTCCAGCGCGGTCTCAAACGATTCCGCCAGTCGGGTGCTGAGATCGTCGCGAACTTTGAAACGGTCAATCACCACTTCGATGGTGTGTTTCTTTTGCAATTCCAGCTTCGGCGGATCGGAGAGGTCACATACTTCGCCATCAATACGGGCGCGGATATAACCCTGGCTCGCCAGGTTTTCCAGCGTTTTGGTGTGCTCGCCTTTACGCTCTTTAATCACCGGCGCCAACAGCATCAGGCGCTTACCTTCTGGCTGCGAGAGGACATTATCCACCATCTGGCTTACGGTTTGCGCCGCCAGCGGGACGTCGTGATCCGGGCAGCGAGGTTCGCCTACGCGGGCAAACAGCAGACGCAGGTAGTCGTGAATCTCGGTAATGGTGCCGACCGTAGAGCGCGGGTTATGGGATGTCGATTTCTGCTCAATTGAGATAGCAGGAGACAGCCCTTCAATATGGTCGACATCCGGCTTTTCCATCAGCGACAGAAACTGACGCGCATAAGCGGAAAGGGATTCAACGTAACGACGCTGTCCTTCGGCATACAAGGTGTCGAACGCAAGCGAGGATTTGCCTGACCCCGAAAGCCCGGTCACGACAATCAGTTTGTCGCGGGGGATAACGAGGTTGATGTTTTTGAGATTATGGGTGCGGGCGCCCCGAACTTCGATCTTATCCATTCACCTTTCCCGGATTAAACGCTTTCTTGCCCGGCGCAGCAGCGTGCGGCCGGCGATCACAAACGGTTAATTATGACACAATTAAACCTGAATGGATATACAGTATTGGAATGCAATACGCAGTGAATTGTGTAACAATGTCCGGCTTAAGTTGTTTCGCGGAATCCGCGTCGCAGCGTAGTAAAATCGTTATTGGTAATGCTACAATCGCGCGTTTACACTTATTAAGAAACGTTTTCAGGAGACTCGATCATGGCCAGCAGAGGCGTAAACAAGGTTATTCTCGTGGGTAATCTGGGCCAGGACCCGGAAGTACGCTACATGCCGAATGGTGGCGCAGTCGCTAACATTACGCTGGCTACTTCCGAATCCTGGCGTGACAAGCAGACCGGCGAGATGAAAGAGCAGACGGAATGGCACCGCGTTGTGCTGTTCGGCAAACTGGCGGAAGTGGCCAGCGAATATCTGCGTAAAGGTTCTCAGGTCTATATTGAAGGCCAGTTGCGTACCCGCAAATGGACCGATCAGTCCGGCGTCGAAAAATACACGACTGAAGTGGTGGTTAACGTGGGCGGCACCATGCAAATGCTGGGCGGCCGTCAGGGCGGCGGCGCACCGGCGGGTGGCCAACAGCAGCAGGGCGGTTGGGGTCAGCCTCAGCAGCCGCAGGGGGGTAACCAGTTCAGCGGCGGCGCGCAGTCTCGTCCGCAGCAGCAGTCTGCTCCGGCAGCCCCGTCTAATGAACCGCCGATGGATTTCGATGACGATATTCCGTTCTGATCATTACTCAGTGCGAAATAGTTATGCCATTAAAACCCCGTGAATACGGGGTTTTGTTTATAAAAATAATATTTCTGCCCTTTTGATATTAACATTGTCTGTCCTTTACGTATTATTTTATCTTCATTTTACTGAGATTTTTCTTTATCGCTAATTGTGTTGAATGGAAATGTCACTTTAATAAAGTATTATTTAAGTGAATTTTAACGAGTTCATTACATTTCTTCAGAAGTAAGCAGGGACCCATTGGCTGAAAACCATCTTACGTTCAGGTTACACGCTGCATTTTCCAGGAGATATCTCTTATGGAGAGGGCTTCATCATATAAATATAAATTATGTGCCAGACTCAATCGTTTTTTTATATCAATGGAACATCGCAAGGGCGTAAGTCATTAAAGTAATACATCGTTAAAGACAAAATAATGATCTTCGTCTTGATTTATTTTGGTTAAAATGAATCTGAATATTTCTTCAATGCTTGATAGAAATCAATATTCTAATGCAAATTAGCCATGAAGATTATTTTTTTCTCTGAGGGAATAAAATGGAAGAACTAGAAAATAAAGAGGGACATTTCTCTCTGGATGTCTCGCGCAGGGGCATGCTAAAAGCGAGTGCAGCGTTAGTGACGCTGCCTTTTGTCATGTCTAAAACGGCAAATGCCGCAGACGGTGGGTTGTTGGCGGGGGCTGCCGCAGAACGAATTGTTCCAACCTGTAGCACCTTTGACTGCGGCGGTAAGTGTGATATCAGGGCTCATGTATCTGAAGGTGTGGTAACGCAAATCACGACCCGACCCGATAATGAGTTAGATCCTGATATGCCCATTATGCGCGCCTGCGTACGTGGGCGTGGTTATCGTAAATTTGTTTATCATCCAGACCGTCTGAAATATCCGATGAAACGCGTTGGTAAACGTGGTGAAGGAAAGTTTGAGCGTATTTCCTGGGAAGAAGCGACTACATTAATTGCTGATAATTTACAGCGTATTACTCAAAAATATGGGCCGGAATCCCGCTTTGTTCACAATAACACGGCGACCAGCGGAGGGGCATTCTCGGGCGATAAAATGATCCGGCGTTTGTTAAATCAGACTGGTGGTTATCTTGAATATTATCATTCGGTGAGTCTGGGTAATACGGTCGCAGCGACACCCTACACGTATGGCGTTGCAGCCAGTGGTAACTCTCTGGATACGCTGGTGAATACGCCATTGGTCATTCTGTGGGGGCATAACCCGACAGAAACCATTTTTGGTCATACTAACCATTATTTCCAGCGAATGAAGCAGAACGGAACCCGCTTTATTGTGGTTGATCCACGTTATTCTGATACCGTTTCGTCGCTGGCCGATCAGTGGATCCCACTGCTTCCGACCACTGATAATGCACTGATGGACGCGATGATGTACGTCATTATCAGCGAAAATTTGCATGATAAAGCGTTTATCGAGCGTTATACGCTGGGCTTTGATGAATCCTCGATGCCAGAAGGCGTCCCGGCGAATGAATCGTTAGTCGCTTATCTGATGGGGGATAAGGACGGCATCCGTAAGACACCTGAGTGGGCAGAAAAAATTACCCATGTGCCTGCGCAAACTATACGCCAGTTGGCTCGCGAATATGCGACAACCAAACCGGCTGCGTTGATTCAGGGATGGGGCCCTCAACGTCATATTTGCGGTGAGCGCACTGCGCGTGGTTCGACAATTCTGGCGACCATCACCGGCAACGTCGGTATCAAAGGCGGATGGGCTGCTGGTTACGGCGGATGCGGCAACCGGCTGTTTACCACCGGCCCGGAAATGCCGGATAACCCCGTAAAAGCGCAAATTTCGATAATGAACTGGGTCCAGGCAGCGGATGATGCCAGCAAAGTGACTCCAGAACAGGGGCTGAAGAATGCGGAACAGCTAAAAAGTAACATCCGTATTCTTTTCTCTCTGGCGGGTAACTATCTGGCGAACCAGAACCCGGATGTCAATCAGGCGGCGAAAATCCTGGAAGACGAGTCGAAAATCGAGTTTATCGTCGTGAGCGATCTTTATATGACGCCCAGCGCTAAATACGCTGACGTTCTGCTGCCGGAAACCAGCTTTATGGAGCGCTGGAACATTGGTGAAACATGGGGGACGGCAAACTATCTGATCCTCTCAGAAAAACTGGTTGAACCCGATTTTGAACGTCGCTCAGACTACGACTGGATCCGGGAAGTGGCGGCAAAGCTGGGCGTGGAAGCGGCGTTCAGCGAAGGACGCACCGAGAAAGCGTGGATTGAGCATATCTGGGAACAAACGCGCCTGTCGATGCCAGAACAGCAGTTGCCGAACTTTGCCGAATTGCAGGTAAAGCGTCGTCACCTGTTCAAAAGCAAACCGCATATTGCTTTCGAGGAAAATATCCGCGATCCGCAAAATCACCCGTTCCCTACGCCGTCAGGTAAAATTGAGATCTTCTCAAAGCGTCTCTACGACATGCAACACCCGGAAATACCGGCGCTCTCGCACTATGTGCCCGCCCACGAGGGACCGGAAGATTCGCTGACCCAAACTTTCCCGCTACAGATGATCACATGGAAAGGTAAAAACCGTGCGAATTCAACTCAATATGCGAATCCCTGGCTGCAAGAGGTGCAGGAACAGAAGCTGTGGATCAACCCGGTTGATGCGGAAAAACGCGGTATTACGCAGGGCGACACCGTGCGGATCCACAACCACCGTGGAGTATGCCTGGTGCCCGCAGAGGTCACGCCGCGCATCATTCCTGGCGTGGTGGCAATGCAGGCTGGTGCGTGGTGGCAGCCTGACGCAAACGGGGTGGATCACGGTGGCTGTCCAAACGTGCTGAGCTCCACGCGGATCACGCCTCTTGCAAAAGGGAATTCACATCAAACCATGCTGGTGGAGGTTATTAAAGCATGAGCCAGTTTAAAGAATATCCGCCAGTCAGCGATAAGCAGCTTGGTTTCTTTATTGATACATCGCGTTGTTCCGGCTGTAAGGCGTGCCAGGTGGCATGCAAAGATCGGCATAACCTTGAGATGGGGCGTCGGTTCAGGCGTGTGTATGAAGTCAATGGCGGTGGGTTTACCCCCACTGGGCAGGGCGGCGTGGCGAACAATGTTTTCGCCTTTACAATGTCGATTTCCTGTAACCATTGTTCCGATCCGGTGTGCACTAAAAACTGCCCAACGACGGCCATGCATAAACGTCCAGGCGACGGCATTGTGCGCGTGAATACCGATAAATGCGTGGGATGTGGGTATTGTGCATGGTCGTGTCCTTACGGCGCACCGCAGATGGATACTCAGGCTGGACAGATGTCGAAATGCGATATGTGCATCGACCTGTTGAGTAAAGGAGAGCAACCTGTATGCGTGGCAACCTGCCCTCTGGAGGCGATTAAGTTTGGCCCAATCGATGAGCTGCGCGCTAAATACGGCGATGTTTGCGATGAACTGGGTTTGCCAGACTCATCGATTACCCGTCCGAATTTAGTGATTAAACCGCATCAGGGCGCAGTGAAAGGAGGCAAAGGCCATGCATGAATTACCGCTGCTGATTTTTACCCTGCTGGTGCAGGGATCTGTAGGCATGACGCTGTTTATCACCCTCAGCGCAAGAGAAAAGCGAGCCTTGTTGCCAGCGATGCTGATTGCCTTCGCAATAGGCGCACTGGGGCTGGTTGCTTCGACATTGCACCTGGGTTATCCGCTCAATGCGTTTCATGCCCTGCGTCATGTGGAAAGTTCATGGCTGAGCCGCGAAATCGTTTTTGCCAGTCTTTATCTGGCGATTTTAGGGCTTGCAACCTTGCTGGTGCTGTTGAAAAAACAGCCTTCGCGCATCCTGTTGGCGCTGGCGACGCTGGTCGGCCTGATTGATATTTACTGCATGGGGGCCATTTATTTCCATTCATCGGTCGTGACCTGGCAGCATTTCAACACCTGGGTCATGTTCTTCGGGACGGCTGGCATTCTCGGAGGCATTTTCTGCAACGGGTTAATGCCGGGTGCAACAAAGCTCCTGCGAACGGCTGCGGTGCTGATAGTGGTGATAACGGTGATTCGTCTGCTGGTGCAACCGAGCTATATCAACTTTCTGGCAACCATGAGTCTGAGAGATGTCGTGACATTACCGTATCAACCCCAGGCCGTATTCCACCAACAGGATGGGTTGAGAAACGTCGCCTGGAGCCTTTCTGCTCTGGGTGCCTTACTGTTTACGATGGGAACATGGCATTCGCGCCGTGCAGCGATACTGCTCGGTGGGGCTGCTCTGATTGTCGCTGACGCACTGTTGCGCTTCATGTTTTTCAGTATTCATTAATGAGCTTGTTGACTCTGATAAAAACGCCCACACCTCCGGGTGTGGGAGCGTCCTGTTTACGGAAACGTTTCCCCCGTCACTCCTGTGAGGCTTGCAGAGCGGTCTGTCCGGTACAGGCTATCTCTTTTACTGCGAGCGTAGCTGAGCTGGATTATGAACGCTGCATTGGCTGTGGTCAGTGCTTGTTTGTTTGTCCGGTCAATGCGCTTGAAAATTTGTCCCCCGTTCGGCGACCATTTCGTCATACCTCACTGATCGCGCCCTTTTCTGTGTTGGCGCCGTGCGTGGAAGAACTGCTGATGTGGCATCTTCAGTACGGAATTCGTGCGGTTGAAATTGATATTGATGAGCATCCAGGCTGGGCGCTTTCCGTTGCGGCGGTGAATATGCAATTGAAAAAACGGGGAGAACCACTGTGGCAGCTTGCGCCTCCATCAACCACACCCGTCAATACACGCAGACGGCATATGCTGCATGTCAGTGAGAGCCAGGTGCAGTCCGCTGCGGTGAAAGCATCGCCACGGCTACGACGCCGTCACTGGAAAAATGTTCAGGAATACACATTATCAATTGAACCTGCGACATGTCTGCTGTGCGGGGCATGTGAACGGGTATGTGAAGAGAAAGCCATTAAGCTTGCCGAACAGGAAATGCGACTGGTTTCTTCGCTGTGCTCGGGGTGTGATAGCTGTGCGGTAGTTTGTCCAACAAAATCAATAACCATCAGGGCTGAAACGGGAACGAGCCAGCCCATGAACATGCCCTTCATACGTAAAATTTGCGCAAGTTGCAAAGGTGAGTTTGCGACATTCAGTGACGGCGACGAACACTGTCCCCTATGCCAGCGTCATAAATATGGTATGCGAGGGAGATAACGCAACGGTTACCTCCGTTATCTTCTGCAGGAAGCAATTTTTCAGGTTAACACCATTGGCCATTCGGGCGGTGTATGACTCATTGCTTCAACCATCACGGATTCAATGTTATTCCAGATGGCGGAGAGATCCATCATGGTGATGCCGAGCAGACCCGTTGCAAACCAGCAGGCTGCAACCAGGCCCAGCCCGCTGCTGATCACGGCCAGACCAATATAGTCCGATCTGCGAAAACGGATATTCAGCGTACTGGCTAAAAACATAAGTACTGCGCTTAACAATTGCCAGCGAAGAAGAACCACGCCTGTGGTGATGGTCGCCATGAAACATTTCCTCTGAAAGTAGCAGGTGCCCTGGATAGCGCGGCGTTTTCACAGGAGGCGTGGCACACTCTGGCTATCAATGGGCAGTGACATCAATATTGAATGAAACGTTGTTTCTGTTTCGCAATATTTGTGAACTATATCACATTGTGCGGCTTTTTTGCCAGACCGCGCACCTCTTATTTGAGTGATTTTTAACCACATTTTAATTGTGGTTATGTGCAGGAGAGCGCATTCGTTTATACGAGGGGGAGCAGAAAGGATAAGGCTTAATAAAAGGTGTATAAATTTTACCCTTTCTGTTTTGACAAAAAATAATCACTTTAAAATTTAACTTAATTTCAATTTACGAATCTTTCGACAAAACTTTCATAAACCGCTACCCATTTCGGAGAATGAGGAACTCTTAATAAAATTAACCATCTCTTCAGGTTTACCTTACGGTCAAATATTATCACTCTCTTTGCAAGATCAGACTTTTGCCAATAAAAGTCTGTTGCTAATATTGACAGATTCATGCAACGTAATCACCTGTGTGATTTAGCATCCTGCCTTAATAATGACAGGCACATAAAATACAGGGATATAGGGCTGAAATGAATCATCGGGCGCGACGCAATATGCTGAGGTTTCTCGGGATAATCATGGTGGTTTTATTCCCCGTGATGCTGGCGCTATGGGTGTCTCACCAGCAGGCCGTGTCTCAAACCCGTAAACAGTTAAGTACCTTTGCACATCTGGCGTTAGATAAAACAGAACGGGTCATTTTGCAGGCGGATTTGGCGCGCGACGCGGCTGAACAGTATCAGGGGCAAGCCTGTACTCCGGCGCATCAACAAAGAATGTTAAATATTATCCACGGTCGTCTGTATATCAATGAGTTAATTTATGCACAGGGCGATCGTTTTTTATGCTCGACGGTAATGTCTCCGACTGAGTCATTTATTATGCCAGCGGCAGACTATAAACGAAAACCCAATATATCCATTTATTACTTTCGCGATACGCCTTTTTTTACTGGTTATAAAATGACGTATATGCAGCGTGGAAACTATGTTGCAGTGATTAACCCGCTGTCATATAGCGAAGTGATGTCAGACGATCCTGAACTGGCCTGGGGGGTCTACGATACCGTGACTGACACCTTCTTCTCTCTCAGCGAGCAGGCCTGGGCGGCCCAGTTACTACCTCTGGTGCGGCGTCATGAAGCCGTCTTCCAGCAGGATGATCGCTTTTATACTGTCGTTCGCTCTGACAAACGCCCCATTGCGGTCATCGTCTCTACCACGATGCAGCGGTTTTACCAGAATCTGTCTCAGCAATTAATGATTTTGCTTCCACTCGCACTCATCAGCAGTATTCTGCTGTTAATGCTCTGGGCGAGGGCGCGCCGGCAATACTACTCGCCACCTCGAATGCTTCAGCGAGCGCTTAAACAGCGCCAGCTATGCCTGCATTATCAGCCGATCATAGATATCAAAAATGAGAAATGCGTCGGTGCAGAGGCGCTGCTGCGCTGGCCTGGATGTCACGATGAGGTCATGAGTCCGGTCGAATTTATCCCTCTGGCGGAAAAAGAGGGGTTAATCGCGCAGGTAACGGATTACGTCGTTGAGGAAGTGTTCAGCGATATGGGGACGTTTCTGGCATCGCACCCGCAACTCTATATCTCTATCAACCTTTCCGCCTCTGATTTCCACTCTTCCCGGCTCATCGCCATGATTGCTGAAAAAGTGCGAGAATACGGCGTGCTTGCACAACAAATTAAAGTGGAAGTGACTGAACGTGGATTTATCGATGTGTCGAAAACCACTCCGGTTATCCAGGCGTTTCGTCAGGCCGGCTATGAAGTGGCGATTGATGATTTCGGCACCGGCTATTCCAACCTGCACAACCTCTATTCACTGAACGTTGATATTCTCAAGATAGACAAGTCCTTTATCGATACGCTGACCACCAACAGCACCAGCCATCTGATTGCCGAACATATCATTGAGATGGCGCAAAGCCTGCGGCTCAAAACTATCGCGGAAGGGGTGGAAACGGCCGAGCAGGTGAGCTGGCTGTATAAACGCGGGGTGCGGTATTGTCAGGGCTGGCATTTCGCAAAGGCGCTACCGTCGCAAGATTTCATCCACTGGCTGCAACAGCCGCCCGCGCTCATTATGCAGCGCGGGCAGTAACATTACAGCCGATGGCGATAGTCGCTGGGGGTGAGATCAAATTCCCGGCGAAACACGCGGGAAAATGTCTGCTGCGATACATAGCCTAAATCCATCGCAATATCGAAAATCGGCCGTTCGGTATTGCGTAACTCTACGGCGGCCAACAGCAGCCGGCGCTGGCGGATATAGTCACCCAGCGTCTGGCGCATCACCGTACGGAACATCCTCTGTAAGTACCACTTTGAATAGCCTGATTTTTTTGCGACCACATCAATGTTCAGCGGTTGGTCGATATGTTCATCAATCCATTCAATAAGGGTCTGAATAATTTGCTGATGGGACATATTGCTGCCTCTTTCTCAGTGTTCGATTCGTCTTTTGTCTGCGGGCGAGTATAATTCCTCAAGTTAACTTGAGGTAAAGCGATTTATGGAAAAGAAATTACCCCGTATAAAAGCGATGCTTACACCGGGCGAGGTGGCGAAGCGCAGCGGCGTCGCCGTATCTGCTTTGCATTTCTATGAAAGCAAAGGGTTGATCAGCAGCATTCGCAACAGCGGCAACCAGCGCCGATACCGTCGTGATGTGCTGCGTTATGTGGCGATTATCAAGATTGCGCAGCGGATCGGCATTCCTCTGGCGACCATCAGCGAGGCGCTCGGGGTGTTACCAGAAGGACATACGCTGAGCGCCAAAGAGTGGAAGCAACTGTCATCGCAATGGCGCGACGAACTGGATCGGCGCATCCATACGCTGGTGGCGCTACGTGACGAACTGGACGGTTGCATTGGCTGCGGCTGTTTGTCGCGAAAAGACTGCCCGTTGCGTAACCCCGGAGACCGTCTGGGCGAAGAGGGCACAGGCGCGCGTTTGCTGGAAGATGAGCAAAACTAAAGCGCCACAAGGGCGCTTTAGTTGTTTTCCGGTCTTTGTCTTTCTCTCTATCCCGCTGGTTCACGGGAGGGTTTCCCCCGACATCAACACCCCTCAGTCGAGCACGTGGTGGAGGTTCCGGTTTGTGTTGATACTGTAAGTGTACGTCGCGCTATTCTGTTTGCCAGTGGACAGAGTGATTTTTTAGCCGAAATTTTTTCGGCATCTCCCATAATTTACCTGAGTGAGAATGAAGAATTAACGGGAGAGCGTCGAGCTGACGGTGCATCACTTAAACCAGTCCGCCCTCAGCGTGAGAAAACCCTGCTTGCGTCGCCTGCGTTGAAAAAATCCATCCGCTGGATAACAGGTTGCCAGATTGCGCATGGACGATAACGTTTGCGCATTCGTTGGTGATTTATTCAGCGTTAATGCAATAAATAAGTGAAAAGCGGCAAAGTTCAGTTGAAAATCCCCCTATGATCGCTGGATAATCGTTTGCTTTTTTTTATTACCGTTTTTTTATGCGCGGAGTTAAACGTTTGCTTTTTGCGACACCCCTTTTGTTGCGATCAGAGCACAGGACGTTGACGTTTTGCTGGCAGTGGAGTGTCCACCTCGCATAAGAACGAAAAAATAAACTCTCAGGGGATGTTTTCTATGTCTACGCCTTCAGCGCGTACCGGCGGTTCGCTTGACGCCTGGTTTAAAATTTCACAACGTGGAAGCACTGTCCGTCAGGAAGTGGTTGCCGGTTTAACAACGTTTCTGGCAATGGTGTACTCCGTTATTGTGGTGCCGGGTATGCTGGGCAAAGCCGGATTCCCGCCCGCGGCAGTATTCGTTGCAACCTGTCTGGTGGCGGGGCTCGGCTCTATCGTCATGGGGTTATGGGCGAATTTGCCGCTGGCGATTGGTTGCGCCATCTCTCTGACCGCGTTCACCGCCTTCAGCCTGGTGCTGGGTCAGCAGATCAGCGTTCCGGTTGCGCTGGGTGCCGTGTTCCTGATGGGCGTGCTCTTTACCATTATTTCTGCCACCGGGATCCGTAGCTGGATCCTGCGTAATTTGCCGCAGGGCGTCGCGCACGGTACTGGCATTGGTATCGGCCTGTTCTTGCTGCTGATAGCTGCTAACGGCGTGGGTCTGGTGATCAAGAACCCGCTGGACGGCCTGCCGGTCGCGCTCGGTAACTTCGCCACCTTCCCGGTGATTATGTCTCTGGTGGGGCTGGCGGTGATCCTTGGGCTGGAAAAACTGAAAGTGCCGGGCGGCATTCTGCTTACCATCATCGGCATTTCTATTGTGGGCCTGATTTTCGATCCTGCCGTGAAGTTTTCCGGTATTTTCGCCATGCCGTCGTTAAGCGATGAAAACGGCAAATCGCTGATCGGCAGCCTGGACATTATGGGCGCGCTGAATCCCATTGTTCTGCCAAGCGTTCTGGCGCTGGTCATGACCGCCGTCTTTGATGCGACGGGGACTATCCGTGCCGTAGCGGGACAGGCGAATCTGCTGGATAAAGACGGGCAAATCATCGACGGCGGAAAAGCGCTGACCACGGACTCCTTAAGCAGCGTCTTCTCGGGGCTGGTAGGGGCTGCGCCAGCCGCGGTCTACATTGAGTCGGCGGCGGGTACGGCAGCGGGCGGTAAAACCGGTCTGACGGCGATTACCGTCGGCGTACTGTTCCTGCTGATCCTGTTCCTCTCTCCGCTTTCTTACCTCGTTCCGGTTTATGCAACGGCACCTGCGCTGATGTACGTTGGCCTGCTGATGCTCAGCAACGTGGCGAAAATCGATTTTGCCGACTTTGTTGACGCGATGGCCGGTCTGGTGACGGCAGTGTTCATCGTGCTGACCTGTAATATCGTGACCGGTATCATGATCGGTTTCGCCACGCTGGTGATTGGTCGAGTGGTGTCGGGCGAATGGCGTAAGCTGAACGTTGGGACGGTCGTGATCGCCGTCGCGCTGGTGGCGTTCTACGCTGGCGGTTGGGCCATCTGATTTAGCATTGGCGCCGAAAACGGGTGGCTTTTGCCACCCGTTTTTATTATCAATCTTAAACCACCTCCTATGGAGGTGGTGATCGTTCATGTGGGGCTTTGCCCGTAGAATGCCCATGCTAAA